>Ga0209591_10001496_pt1 | contig 28848 bp, 24 predicted proteins | sample MAT01_FD_187207 | JGI IMG/M metagenome (GOLD analysis project Ga0209591, IMG submission 187207) | Freshwater microbial communities from Lake Fryxell liftoff mats and glacier meltwater in Antarctica - MAT-01 (SPAdes) (version 2) | ecosystem: Environmental > Aquatic > Freshwater > Ice > Liftoff... | reverse complement strand
CGGATTTAGCATCACCAATTTCAAAAAACTGTTAGCACGTCAGCACCGCCCTTCAAAGGAGATTGTCATGTTCACCAAGCCATCCCCGCGTCAACTATTTGCAGCGCTCTGTGTCACCCTGCTGACTACTGCCTCATCCGGCATCGCCATTGCACAGCCGCAACCGGTGCCCGAAAATGAACGTATCCCGGTTGACGTGCGACGTACCACGCTGGTGGTGCGTGATATCGAGAAATCACTGCCGTTGTATCGGGATGCGCTCGGCCTGAAAGTTATTTACGATCAGTTGATCGGTGGCGGCACTGACAAAGACGGTAAGGTCACACCACCGACGATTCGCTTGGTGCTGCTACGCGCCAATGACGCCTTCATCGGTGCCATCGGCCTGATGCAGCGCCTTAATCAGCCCATGCTGCCGCCACTGACAGAGTTCAAACGCCCCAACGCGGGCGGCATGATCATAGTCATCAACGCGCAGGACCTCGACAAGCGTTGGGAGAAGGTCAAGGCCACGCCGCACATCAAGATTGACACCGAGCCGTATCGTATCGAGTATCCAGGCCCAAACAACACCAAGATCCCGGTGCTGTTTAGTAGCGTGTTCGACGCTGACGGTAATTTCATCGAGATCAACAAGCTGCTCGGCATCGCTGCGGGTACCGAAGCGACGAAAAAATAGCCACAAGTCGGGAGCGCACCATGACTGTTTCACGTCGAACTTTATTGAAGTGGGCGGCTGCGAGCGCCGCAGCCGCCGTCAGTAGTGTTCGTGCCTCGATGGCAACGGCAACGGCAACAGTAACGGCAGCTGCAACTTCAACTGCAGCAGCGCCGCTTGACGTAATTGTGATCGGCGCGGGGTTGGCCGGGCTCAACGCGGCGTTGCTGCTGGAAGACAAAGGGTTGCGTGTTCGTGTGCTCGAATCGTCGGGTCGTATTGGCGGGCGCATTTTTACACTCGACGATGTCGCGGGGCGGCCGGAGACAGGCGGCACCCAGATCGGTGCTGCGTATGTGCGGACGGTCAACGCCGTCAAGCGCCTCGGGCTGACGCTCGAAACCAACGCGCGCTCACCGCTGTTGCGTGATGATCGAATGGTGCTCTACGTTGGTGGTCGGCGCATGTCGCTTGCCGAGTGGGCGAATGCCCCCGAGAATCCTTTCCCCGAAGCGCTGCGATCGCTGGCACCCGACCGCGTGCTGGGGCGACTGATCGCGCCGAATCCACTCACCAACATCAACGCGTGGCGCGAGCCGAAGTTTGCGTCGTTGGATGTTACGGTGAAGACGCTGTTGGCTGAGCGCGGCGTCAGCGCGGCGGCGCAGGCGCTGCTAGAGATCAACAACAGTTTGGGCGATTCACTCAACGAGACATCGCTATTGAACCTGTACTACTCACAATCCAACATCGTCGAAATCATGAAGACGCCGGGCCCGACGCAAAACGTGGTCGGCGGTAACCAGCGGCTGCCCGAAGCGATGGCCAAAGCGCTCAAGGGTGACGTGCTGACTAGTCGGCGCGTGGTGGCGATCGACAATGGCACGGCGATGAGAAGCGATGTCGTCGTCCGCTGCGCTGATGGCAGTCAGCACCATGCAAGATTTGTCGTGTGCGCGTTGCCAACACCGGCTATGCGCAACATCATTTTTTCGCCGGGTCTGCCGGAGCGCCTTGCAGAAGGCGTTCAAAAACTCGCCTACGGACGCATCACGCAGATTCATCTCGGCGTCGAGAAGCCATTCTGGGAGGTTGACGGCCTCTCCCCATACCTTTGGTCTGACGGCCCGCTGGAACGCATTTTTCCGCAAGACCGTCTCGGCGATGGTCGGGCCACCAGTCTTACGGTATGGGTAAACGGTGCCGGCACGGCATATTGGGATCGGATGAGTGACGCTGCTCTGGCGGGCAACGTCACCGACCAGCTCGCCAAAATTTATCCAGCGTCGAAGGGTGCCGTGAAGTTTCTGCGTCGTGTGGCTTGGCATCAGTCGCCCGACGCTGGTGGTAGCTGGGTGAATTGGGCACCGGGTCAGATCAGTCGTTATGCGCCGGTACTCGCCACGCCGAGCGGCAGAGTCCACTTCGCCGGCGAGCATACCGGGCAGACGTTGCGCGGGATCGAAGCGGCGATGGAGTCGGGTGAACGTGCGGCAAACGAAATCCTGCTGCGCGCGTGACACTGTTGGTGCTAGCGGGGCGCCGGTGGCCAGTGCAGGGGGTCGCCAGTTGGGCGTTCCTTGTCGGCATCGCCGACCGGCCACTCAATTAAACATTAGCTCAGCTAATCGATTCTTCGATTGTAGTAATTGGACACGGTAAAAAGCATGCTCCCATAATGAATCTGCAACAATTCCTAGCGCCGGCGAGGTTACGGCTCTGGGAATTTCCATACATTTTCAGGGAGATGACCATGGTTCGTCCAAAAAGCCGAGGCGCAGCATTGCTTGTTTCTGGTTCTGGGCTTCTTGCGTTTGCGGCAGGGGCTTTAGCGCAAACCTTGCCACCACCACCAGCAGAAACTAAAGCCAGCGACGAGAATACGGAGCAGATTATTGTGACCGCGCGCAAACGTTCTGAATCGATTCAGGATGCGCCGGTTGCGGTTTCCGCGTTCAGCGCTGCCGCGCTTGATCGCCAGCAGGTAAGCAACCTCGCGGATCTTAGCCTTGCCGTGCCAGGCATGTTGATCACCCAAACCGGTGGATCTGCAAATGCGGCGCAAGTCTTCATTCGCGGATTCGGCCAAGATGCCCTCGGCTTCAATTCTGAATCGCCGATCGGGATGTATTTTGACGGCGTTTACCTGGGGCGCGTACAGGGAGCGCTGGTGGATTTGCTGGACATCGAACGGATTGAGGTGTTGCGCGGCCCGCAAGGAACCCTGTACGGGCGCAATTCAACAACTGGCGCCGTCAAGTTCGTTCCTCGCGCTCCGAATTTTGCTAACGGTCGTGTGATTGGCGACCTCACAACAGGGTCGTTCAACCGTCTCGATTTCAGAGTTTCCGCTTCGACACCCGTGGCGGACAACAAGGCAGCGGCCAAATTCGATTTTGTGTCCAAGAAAAACGATGGCTATATTCAGGGCGTGAATGCCGCTGGCGCGACTACGGGTCAACGCGCGAACGGCGCCGATCGCCAGATCGGGCGTCTGTCCTTCGCTTGGGCGGCAGCCGAGAACGTGCTGGTTGATTTTGCGGCTGACGTCACGCGTAATCGTTCGGGTCCGCTCGTTTCGACACCGATCATCTGCGTCAGCGGTGCCAACTCCGTCTGCGCGCCCCGCTATGGCAATCCCTACTACGCAGGCCTGAACTTGCAAGGACAACAAAAGTCGGATTCTTGGGGCTATTCGGCGAAAGTCGATTGGGCGCTCGGTGCTGTCGATTTCAAATCGATCACTGCCTATCGCGGCTTTGAGGCGCTGGATCCAATTGATTTGGCGACAATTGCCGGTGCACCAAACCCAATTATTTATGATCAGCGACAGCGCCAATTCTCCCAAGAGTTTCAGCTGACCTCAAATAGGGGCGGCGCATTCGATTGGGTTGCGGGCGTTTTCTACTTCAAGGAGAAGTGGAAGACAGACTCCAACTTTGTCAATCTTCGTCGAAACTTGGACGAGCAAACCGCAGATAGCGTGGCAGCTTTTGGTGAAGTGAATCTCAAACTCTCGGCACCTTTGACGCTCACCTTGGGCGCCCGCGTGACCAAGGACACAAAATCGATCAACCGGAAGATTTTCAGTCCACGGACAGCCACCGCGCCGACGGTTGATACCAATGCATCGGATTTTTCTTCAAGCGTTGCCACCCCAAAGGTCGCTCTCGATTACAAGCTCAATAAGGACAGCCTGCTTTACGTCTCATGGGGGCAGGGATATCGGCCCGGCGGTTACGGTTCGACTTGGCCAGGAAACTTAATTGCAGCGGGCGGAAAATTCGAAGCAGAGAAGATGGATTCGATTGAGGCCGGCTACAAGCTATCGTGGTTGCAGAATCGCGCGTCGCTGAACTTGTCTGCGTACCAGAGCAAGTACAAGAATCTTCAGCAAGGCCTGTTGACACCGACTGCATTTAACATAGTCTCCTCGGACGCCGAAATCAAAGGGCTCGAAGCTGAATTTTCTGCGCGACTTGCCCCGGCATTTCTGTTGTACGGAAATATTGGTTTTCTTGAGAATAAGATCACCCGATCCAGCATACCGGGAGACAACCTGAGCAGAAAGCTGCGCTACGCGCCAAAATCGACATATAAGATCGGTGCCGAGTACAAGACCCTAGTTCGCGGGGCGGGATCGTTGATTTTCGGTTCTAACGTCGCCCATGTTTCAAGAACACCGATGGACAACGCAAATTCGCTCAGCGTCTTTATGGATGCCTACACGTTGGTGGATGCTCAAGTTGTGTTCGAAGATGAGAAGAAGCGCTACAAACTTATTTTGGCTGGGAAGAACCTGACGGACGTTCAATACTGGCGTTCGGGCATTGGCGGATCGGGGCGCTTCTATGCCGCACCAAAGACCTGGTCATTGGGAATACAGACAAGCTTCTAGCAGCGATAGCGGCAATCAATTACGGCGAACAATAAAAGGGTGACCTATGCCACAAGTACTCATCACTGGTGCCAGTCGTGGCATAGGATTGGCCTTCGCAAAGAACTACGTTGAAAAAGGTTGGGATGTCATTGCCTGCGCTCGCACCCGAACCCCTGCGCTGTCCGCACTTGTTGTCGCGTATCCCGACGCGATGCGATTTGAGCAGTTGGATGTCAGTGACTTTGCCGCAATTGATCGTCTGGCCGCCGCGACTGTTGCTACACCGATCGATGTTCTGCTCAACAACGCTGCCCTCACTGGTGGCGCGCTCGGCGAATTCGGTAAAACCGACTATGCGCAGTGGGAGGCGGCTTTCAGAACAAATTGCCTTGCGCCAATGAAGATGATGGAAGCGTTCGAGTCTCATGTCGCGCAGAGCGAAAAGAAGGTCATGTTCTGCATCTCCAGCCGGATTGGCGCGAACCCTTTCTTTGGCTATTCGGGTTACTTTGTCAGTAAGTCGGCGTTGAATCAGGCCGTCAAGCAGGCCTCGCTAGCGCTTCGTCCAAAAGGAATTACGGTTGCGGCCGCCCACCCGGGATGGGTCCAGACAGATGGAACCAGCGACATGGGGAAAGCGCCGTTGACACCGGATATGGCCGCCACGCTGTTGGTAAAGGTTATTGAACAACTGTCTATTGACAAGACCGGTTCGTTCTTCGACCCCGACGGTACGACGCTGCCCATTGTCACGCAGCAGACCGAAGTCAAGTTCTACAGCAAGCCGCTGTCCGCGACGCGCTAGACCCTTGCATTCAATAGCATTGCAAACGATTATCTCCATGGACCGAAAACTCAACAGAGGCCTCCCATGGAACTCAAGCAGATCAACTATTTCCTCATGATTGCCGAGCAAGGAAGTTATGCAAAAGCCGCAGAGGAGCTCGCGCTCACGCAATCCGCGCTGACGCAGAGCATTGCGCGGCTGGAACGGGAGGTCGGTACCAAGCTGTTGCATCGGGGCCGTTATGGCGCCAGTTTGACTGAAGCGGGAAGCTTGCTCTTCACCCGCGCCAAGTTGATTGCGGCGGAAGAGCGCCTTGCTCATTTGGAGCTACAAGGGTACCAAGATGGGTCGAAAGGGCAGGTGACGATCGGCGCTGGCAAAAGTGTCACGCAAACATTGCTACCGGCCGCGCTGATGCGTTTTTCTCAGCGTTGTCCGGATGTGACAGTGACGGTTCTAGAGGGCTGGTCCCCTGAGTTGTATCAGAAGTTGCTCGCGGGCGATCTCGACTTCGTCATCAGCGCGGCCTTTCCGCAAGTGCGTGTCGATCCTGATCTTGTTCAAGAGCATTTGTTCAATGAGTTTGAGTTTCTCGTGGTGGGTCCCAAGCACCCACTCTTTGCGAAACCTGCGATTACGCTGCAGGATTTGGCGATCTATCATTGGGTGATGCCACCACACGGGAGCGGACGGGTTCGCCAGGTCCAAGCGCAATACCTCAACCTTGGCATGGATCCGCCAACGCGATTCATCCGCACCGATTCTCTACCCATGCTGATGGGCTTGCTCAAGCATGGGCCAGTAGTCTGTTTTGGCACGCCCGAGTTGATGGCGGAGCGCTTGGAGCAGACCAATTTTCGGTTTATTGACATCCCCGGCTTTACCGAAGAGCGGCGCGCAGCAGTCACCATGCGGCGTCGCAGCAGACTACATCCCGCTGCTGCTTCACTTGTCGAAGACATACGAATCTTGTCGCGACAACGCCCGAAGCCTGAGGAGAAGTTGCCAGTGGCCGGGGTTAAGGTATGACGGCGCGCGTTGAAGTTGCGCCGTACTTGGCGCTCGCGATGCAAACCGCCTGCCATGCCGTGAACAAGCTGGGTGTCGAGGCGGCTCGATTAAAAATTTCCGACGCCATCGGCCGGATTGGTCGACAGGTCGAAACGATCAAGTCTTATGTTGGGGCAGACCTGCGGTTGGTGGTATTACCTGAGTATGTCCTGACCGGCTTTCCGATGGGCGAAAGCATCCCGCTATGGCGTGACAAGGCTGCACTCCATCCGCGCGGTGCAGAAATGGACGCTTTGGCCGCCGTCGCCAACAAATGTGATCTCTTTCTGTGCGTCAACGCATATGACGTCGATGAGAACTTTCCAGATCTGTATTTTCAGTCGTCTCTGGTACTCAGCCCGACGGGGCAAGTCGTGATGCGCTATCGACGCCTCATTTCGATGTTTACCCCGAGCCCTTATGATGTGTGGGACCAGTATTTGGATCGGTACGGTCTCGACGGTGTATTTCCAGTCGCAGATACCGTGATTGGCAGATTGGGCGCCATCGCCTCCGAAGAGATTCTTTATCCTGAAATTGCGCGGTGTCAGGCAATGCGCGGTGCCGAAGTATTCCTGCATTCGACCGGTGAGTTTGCGAGTCCACGCCCGACCGCAAAGGAAATTGCGCGTCTTGCGCGAGCCTCAGAGAACATGGCGTATGTCGTCTCAGCCAACGCAGCCGGACTCGAGGGTACGGACATACCTGTACAGACCACCGACGGCATGTCGAAGCTTGTTGACTACCGCGGCAATGTCATTGTTGAGGCTGCTCTCGGCGAGACCATGGCAGCTTATGGCGAGATAAACATTGCCGCTTTGCGTGGCGCGCGGCGTCGCCCTGGACTGCCCAATGTGATGTCTAGGCAGCCCTTTGCGCTATATGCGCAGGCATTCGCAGAGTGTGCGCAAGCCAATCAGCCCCCTAACACGTTGTTGTCGGAGGGGCGGGCCATCGTGCCGGAGCGCGACTGGTTTCGACGCAGGCAGATGGAAGTGATTGAGCGACTGGATCGTGCTGGCGTGATTTAGCCGGCGCGTGTTTTGTATCAACCCGGCGTCTGACGCCGTCTCGGGAATTAAATGACTGATTTTTCAAAGCGCGGAATGCAGCACCGCACCTTCAGCGGCACCATTGCCTACATCCACGATGAGCATGGCGAGACCGGACGCGAGTGGTTCACGGTGACACAACTGGACGGCGTCGGTCAAACCATCCGTGCAAAATGCGAGATGGATGAGATTGGACTGTTGCGCGACGTGACCTATTCGGTCGATGCCAACTTTCGGCCGCAAGATTGCTTCAATCGCCTTAGCATTGGCGATAGATTTCAAGGCAGCAGCTGGTTCCGATTTTCAGACGCGCTGGTTGAATGTGAAGGGTTGCTCGGTGACGGCAGCCGGTTAAGCCAGTCCGTCGCGCTCGATCATCCAACACCAGTGTTTGCCTGTCATCCGCTCTACTGCGACGGATGGCATGCTGCAGCGTTTAACCACAGTTTGGACGAGCCGAAGCAACTCCTCTCTGAATGCACCAATAGTTCGATGGCGCTGGATGGGTCCACTGCACCGATGATCGGCAAAGTCGTCAAAGCGCTTGAATATTTGGGTAAGGAAGAAGTGACCACGCGGGCCGGCACATTTATGGGCGACCACTACCGTATATATCCCATGCGCGAAGAAAAGCCGGATTGGACACCACTGGATTTCTGGGTGTATGGGCCGGATCTGATATTTCTGAAGCTGCGCTGGGACATGATCCGCTGGACCTATGAGTTGGTGGAACTGCATGGTGACTACGCTCATATAGACAGGCCGGCGCGGCCGACGACGACGTCGATCTCTTTATGAGCGTGTCCACCTTCCCGATTTATCGGCGCTACGTCATGGTGGGCGAGCGACAAGTTCATGTCCGATACGGTGGCGCGGGGCCGCTTTTGGTGCTGTTGCACCAGTCGCCACGATCATCAGCAGAGTTGGAGCCGTTGATGCAGTTGTTGGCGCATCAATTTACCGTGCTGGCACCAGATACGCCGGGAAACGGGTTGTCCGACCCGCTGGCAAATCGCGCGCCGGATGCCGTTGATTTCGCGGACGCGCTCGCAGGCTTGTTTGATGCGCTTGCGATTCGTCGCGCTCCCATCTACGGATACCATACCGGTGCCAGCATTGCATGTGCGTTTGCCGAGCGTCACCCGGGGCGTGTCGAGGTGGCTATCCTTAACGGACTGGCTGCGTTCCTGCCGGCCGAGCAGGATGATCTGCTGCGACGCTACTTGCCGCCATTCGTGCCGCATTGGGATGGTAGCCACCTGACTTGGCTCTGGTCGCGCATGCGAGAACAAATGATTTTCTTTCCTTGGTACGCCACTTCGGGGGCAAACCGGATGCCATTTGACGTGGCGGGGCCAGAGGGGTTGACGAATGCTGCAATTGATTTTCTGTCTGCCGGCGACAACTACCGCGCACCATATCGTGCCGCACTTTCGATGGACGCGCGCAACCGGCTGTCACGGATGTCGGTGCGAACCTATGTGATGGCCTCGGCAATGGACCCGTTGTATCCACATCTGGCCCGACTGGAGACGTCCATTGGTGATCTTGTCACCATTGAAGAGCTGGGCTCCGGTCCGGGGAAATTGGCCGCACGGATGACGGAAATTTGTTTGGGTGGCGGCATGGGTACCAGTGCAACGCTTCACTTCCCGCCGGAGCAAGTTTCTGAAATACCGCCAGCCGCTGTCGTAGCGCGCGTGGTGAAGGACTACATCGACGTCAACGGCGGGATCGCACATCTGTATCGCGTGGCTCACCGGCCGGAGTTGCCTGCAGTGCTGCTGATTCATGATCTATATGAGGACGCCAGCGCATGGCAAGGCTTCGTCAAGGGGTTCTTGTTGCGCAACGTCGTGGCGCCGGATCTGCCGGGCTACGGCGAATCTGCGCCGTTGGACAGCGCACCTTCAGTCGACGAATATGCTGACTGGTGTCGCCGACTCATGACCAGCTTGGGCCATTCGACATTCGACGTCATTGGTGTGGGGGCAGGCGCTACCGTGGCGATGAGGCTTGTTCAGGAGTCGCCGGACACGGTGCGGCGCGCGGTCCTGATTTCGCCTCGTGTTCAGGATGCTGAAGCGAACGACGAAGAAAAGTCGTTGGTTCAGCAGATCGTAAACAAAGACTGGTCAGGCAGCCATTTGCTGAAGGCATGGATGCTGTGCCGCGACGACCAACTCTTTCGTCCGTGGTTTAAACGAACGCGAGGGGCAAGCATCACCAATGCTGAGCAACTGCACGATGATCGGGTTCACCTCCGCGCCCGAGCCGTCATCAAGGCGGGACCGCAGGTGCTCAAGTACCTCAATGCGATTTCAGCAAGCCCGACCGACCTCAACTTGAAAGAAATCGGCTCAGTCAAGTTGGCGACGCAAGTTTGGGAATCATCGTCGCCGGACGCCATTGCGCTTCCTGGCACACCGACCGATTGGGCCTCGGCGATAGCGCCGCATTTGACCTCACTCGCTGCGGCCGCTGCGCAGTAGTGCGTTGAAGAATTCCAGCACACTGTCGGTGGCAACTCTCGTCGGCTACGGTGCCATGGCAGCACCGTTGCAAATGATGACCATCGCACTCATCGCTTTCTTGCCGACTTTTTACGCAACCGAGATGGGGCTCGGCCTTGCCAGCGTAGGGTTGATCTTTGCCGGCGCTCGAGCATGGGATGCTGTGACCGATATTGCAATCGGTACCCTGTCGGACAAGACTCGCACCCGCTTTGGACGCCGGCTGCCGTGGATACTTGCCGGTCTCGGGCCTCTCATTGTGGCGATTTACTATCTGCTGATGCCCGCCGCCGGCGTCGGGATTGGCTACCTAGTGTTCTGGATTGCTGTCTTCTATCCGTTTTGGACGATGATTTTCATACCGCATTTATCGCTGAATGCAGACTTATGTACAACTTACGTTGAGCGAAGTCGTATCGCCGGCTATCGAGAAGCGGGCACCGTCATCGGCGTGATTTTGGCACTGGGTGTCCCGGCCTTCGTGCTTGATCGGGGAGCGTCGCTGCAGCAGATCCTCGAAGTTATCGCCTGGTTGTCGATGATCATTTTTCCGCTTTGTACGTGGCTGATGTTTGCCACGATCAAAGAGCCCCCGGCGGTGCGGGTAGAAACGCTGGCCTTGAAAAATATCCTGCTGATTGTTCGCACCAACCGCCCGTTTCAACGGCTGATGCTGGGCTACTTTCTGTCGATGGTCGGGATTGGCGTGTTCGTTTCGGTCGCGTTCTTGCTGGTGTCGAAGACGTTGTTGCTTGGTGCGGCGTTTCTGACTCTCGGCGTTTGGCAAAATTCGGTGGCGTTGTTCACGGCACCAATATGGGTGCGAATTGCGAACCGCTTTGGCAAGCATCGCGCCTATTGCTTTTCGATGTTACTGATTGCGTCCGGCATCCTGATCCTATACCTTGCGCCGCCGAATCAATATCTCGTTGCCCTATGTGCGTTTGTGCTGATGGGCTTTGGTAATCTCGGTCACTTCGCCATGCCGAGCGCGCTGCTCTCGGACACGGTTGACTATTTCACCTGGAAATCCGGGGACGAGCAGGCAGGACAGCACGTTGGGTTAAAGAGCGTAGTGCACAAACTGTCACAGACCGTCTCCGTTGGCCTGGGATTCGTGATGCTGGGTCTCGGTGGATACCAGGCGACTGGCACGAATTCGCCGGAGGCAATTGACTGGCTGCGCAATGTTGCAGCGATACCCACCATGGTGTTGTTTGGACTCTCCATCATGGTCATGTGGAACTACCCGCTTGATGAGCGTCGGCAGACAATTATTCGACGACGCATAGGCAAACGCGTAGACAAACACAGGGAGCTAGCCGCGGCATGAGCGCGCAGGAGCACGGCCGCGGAGTCGGGCAAATCGTCCGCAATCCATATACCGGCGAGTTTGACTATCGTTTTGAAGCTGTGACCTCTGTTGCTCTCGATACATCAGTAGCGGCAAGGCGGGCCGCACAATCGGCTTGGGCGAGGCTTGAGCTCAGCGACCGGATAGCTGTCCTTCATGATCTTGCGCAGGCGGTGCGAACACGCGAGGCTGAATTGCTTGACGCGCTCGTAGCGGATACAGGGCGTGTCCATATTTCGCGCATGGAGATTCAGGGCCTCTACAGCGCCATCGATCGCTGGTCCGCGCTGGCCCCAAGCGCATTTGAGCCGGATGGCGGCCGATCGGCGATGGTCGAAACCGTTTCGTTTGCATCTCAGCAGGTGCCGTATGCGCTGGTTGGGGTGATCAGCCCGTGGAATTTCCCGCTTTCGCTGGCAACCATCGACGCGATTCCGGCTTTGTTGGCAGGTTGTGCGGTCATCATCAAGCCCAGTGAGATCACGCCCCGTTTCGCGCGCCCTTTGCTTGCGGCGATCCGCGCCGTGCCGGCGCTTGCTGATGTCTTGGACATCGTGTTGGGTGATGGCTGGACCGGACAGCTGGTGGTTGAACAAGTCGACCTAGTTTGCTTCACCGGCAGCATCGCCACAGGTAAAAAGGTCTTAGCCGCGTGTGCGTCGCAGTTCAAGCCATGCTTTCTTGAGCTTGGCGGTAAGGATCCTGCGATTGTTCTTGCAGGGGCTGATCTCGACCGTGCGTCCACGGCCATTTTGCGCGGGGCGGTCGTCAATTCTGGTCAGGCATGCCAGTCGATAGAGCGTATCTATGTGTCCTCTGCTGTGGCTGACGAGTTTGTCGACTTAATGGTGACGAAGGCAAACGCCGTCGATCTCAACTGGCCCGATATTTCTCGCGGCATCTTGGGACCGATCATCTCGCTCGAACAGGCCGCAATTCTCAAACGCCAACTCGACGACGCGGTTGCGAAGGGTGGACGAATCTTGTGCGGTGGCGTAATCGAGGACCATGGCGGGCGCTGGTTGCGGCCGACCGTTGTAGACCGCGTGTCCCACGATATGTTGTTGATGACCGAGGAGACATTTGGTCCGATTTTACCGATCATGGCGTTTACTTCTCCCGATGAAGCGATTCGGCTCGCAAACGACTCGCAATACGGGCTTAGCGGTTGTGTGTTTGCGGCCACAGACGACGAGGCCGAATCGGTGGGGAAACAGATCATGGTGGGCGGCGTCAGCATCAATGATGCCTCGCTCACGAGTCTTGTTTATGAAGCGGAGAAGCACGCGTTCCGCGAATCTGGGCTTGGTGGCACGCGTATGGGCATTGGTGGCATTAAACGTTTTTTTCGCAAAAAAGCAATTTTGCGAAACAGCGGGCTGCCGTTCGATATTCAGCAGTTTTCCGAACATGCGCCGGAATGACGGAACAACCGAGGCGCCAATTGTCGGCTCGGCAATCCCCAAACGCGGTAATCGTCGCCTCTATTCGCCTGAGTTGAAGCTAAACGCGGTGAGTGTTGTGATTTACGGCAGGCGTCGACCTGCTGAAGTGGCGGATTTTTTCAATTTATCTGTGCAAACACTGCAACATTGGATCAACGAATACAACAAGAACGGCAGCAGAGCATTCAACAAGCAGCAGTCCAAAGTCACGTTAGAGGCGATGGAGCTATCTTGGTTACGCGCTGAAAACGCGCGGCTGCGAGCGCAACTACAAATACTTAAATATCGGCTTGATGCTGCCCCGAGCGAATTTCAAACAGTCAGTAAAGCTCAGCCCAGCGCTGACGCGCACAAATAGCGTTCCGTGTTGATTTCTTCGTTTCATCGGGCCAGCTTTTCATCGAAAGACAACACCACTCTTGGGGTCTAGGTCTACTTATGCGCATTGTCAAAGTCGTTGATCTTTGAAGGCCCACTGCCTCAGGCTCTTTCGACACGGATCAGTTGGCTACAACAAAATCGTAAACCCAAGGTACGACGTGTATTTCCAGCCGATTGTGCCCCAAGATGCCCGCCAATGCTGGGGTTGACTGGCTGATTGCCGCATCTGCGCCACGACGTTCAAGACGTGGTGTGGTGTGCCAAGCGCGGCGGGGCTGTCTAAGCCATCACTAGCCGAGCAGCAACCTCGGCAGCCATAGCGAGAACGCAGGGACGTAGGTCACGGCCAGCAGCGCTGCGACCAACGCCGCGTAGAACGGCAAGATGGTCCGCATCACTTCACCCACGGAGATGCCACCAATCGCGCAGCCGACAAACTGGGTGGTGCCGACGGGCGGGGTATTGAGCCCGAGTGCGCAGTTAAGCAGCATCACCATGCCGAACTGCACCGGGTCCATGCCGTACTGCACCGCCACGGGAAGAAAGATGGGCGTACAAATCAAGATCGTGCTGGCCATATCCATAAAGGTGCCGAGGCTGAACAGGATCAGGTTGATCAACAGGAAGATCACCCAAGGATTGCTCGATATCGTCGCCAGCATGGCGCCGGCGAGATCCGCCACACCGTAGAGCGCCATCAAATACTGAAACATGGTTGAAACGCCAATCAGCAGCAACACCACGCCTGTTGTCTTGACCGCTCTGGCAGCGGCGGTAAAGAGTTTGCGCCACGTCATGCTGCGGTAGACCACCAGCGTCAGGAGCAAGGAGTAAGCCACTGCCACCGCTGCAGACTCGGTTGCCGTAAACACGCCAGACAGGATTCCCACAAGAATGATGACGATGATGAGTAGTCCCGGTACGGCGGCGGCTGTCGCACGAGCAATCGCAGGCCAACCGGCGAAGCTTGCGGCGGGATAACCGCGCTTCACTGCCACGCCATAGGCTGCCAGCAGCATGCAAGCCGTCAACACCAGCGCGGGTATCACCCCTGCCGCAATCAACGCGCCGATCGACACCGATCCGCCCGCCGCCAGCGAGTAGATGATCATGTTGTGGCTGGTGGGCATAAGAGCACCCACCAGCGAAGCGTGAGTTGTCACGTTGACCGCATAGTCGGCGTGATAGCCCTCGCGCTTCATCATGGGGATCATCACCGAACCCATCGCCGAAACGTCAGCCACAGGCGAGCCGGAAACGCCACCGAATAAAGTGCAGGCGACGACATTGCTCATGCCAAGTCCGCCGCGAACATGCCCCATCAGGCTGCGTGAAAGGTTGACAATTCGTTCGGCAATTCCGCCTTGCAACATCAGCTCGCCGCTGAAGATAAAGAACGGAATGGCCAGAAAGGAAAAAATATTCATGCCCGACATCATTTGCTGAAACAGGACAGCAACGGGCAGACCCTCATAGAGAATCGCGCAAATGGAGGAGAGGCCAATAGCGAACGCCACCGGTACACCCATCACCAGAAAGACGATGAATGAAATCGAGAGGATGGCTAGTTCCATGTGGGCGGCACCGCTTTATCTTGAATCAACGCGAGCATATGCTCGATGGAAAATAGGACGATCAGTCCGCCGGATAGGACCAGCGGGACGTAGCGTGCCGCCTCAGAGAGTTCGAGGTTGGCGAGCTTATATGGCGCCACCGACGCACCGAGTAGCCAGCCGTTATAGGCCATCGCTGCTCCGAATACCGCGACCAAGACGTGAATGAGTATCTCGATGCGGCGCTGCCAGATTGCCGGCGCGAGAACAAGGAGGGATTCCATGCCGATGTGCCCTGCATCGCGCACGCCGACCGCCGCGCCGATCAAGGTGACGTATAAAATCAGCACCAGCGCGAGACTCTCGGTCCAGGTCGGACTATCGTTAAGTACGTAGCGCCCGACCACCTGCCAGATAACGACGACAATGATCAGCAGGAGGCCCGCGACTGACGCAATCACGCCGCCGCGAGCCAACAAAATATTCATTTTGGATAGCAAGTTTTGCTCCGAAGAGTTGAGACCATATCAGGCTGATTGTGCTGACGCGCGCAGGGCGCACCGCTATTTCACGTCTTGAATACGCTTTACCAGTTCCTTGAGTTTGGGTGTCGTTAGAAATTTGTCATAGAGCGGCTTCACCCCGCCGCTGAATTCACTCATCTTGCCCGGTGTGACAATTCGAACGCCAGCCGCCTCGACTTTCTTGCGTGATTGTTTCTCGCGTTCCGTCCAAAGCCCGCGCATAAACGGGACTGAATCTTTCGCCGCCTTGCGAATCAGTTGCTGGTCGGCTGCAGGTAGCGTGTCCCAGACTTTCTTCGAAAACACCAGCACGTCGGGCGCCATCGAATGATCGGTGAGACTGAAGAACTTCGCCGCTTCGAAGTGGCGCGACGCATCAAACGCCACCACATTATTTTCGGCGCCGTCAACAATACCGGTCTTCATAGCGGTGTAGACCTCGCCGAGCGGCATCGGCGTCGGGCTCGCCCCAAAGCTTTGAATCAGGCCGACAAACAGGTCGGATTGCGGCACGCGAATCTTCATGCCCTTCAAATCCGCGAGCGAATTGATCGGGCGCTTTACCGTGTAGAAAGAACGCGCACCACCGTCGTAGAACGCCAGTCCGACCAAGCCTTGCGACTGCATTGACGCAAGGATTTCGTCGCCAATCGGCCCATCGAGAACTTTGTGCATATGCTCGGTCGAGCGGAACAGGTAGGGAAGGCCGATCACCAGCGTTTCCGGTACCACACTGTTGAGAGCGCCGCTGTAGATGCGCATCATATCGAGGCCACCGATTTTCAATTGCTCGATATTGTCCTTCTCGGTGCCTAGACTTCCTGCCGGATATACCTTGATACCCAGCCGGTTGCTTGACTGCTCACCGAGCAGCTTGCCCATTTGTCGGACCGCCTGCGTGGTCGGGTAGTCGTTCGGGTGCACTTCCGCAGATCGAAAATTGCGCGCTTCGCAAACGCTGATGGCAAGCGAGCTGAGTGCGCAGAGTACGAGAGCGCTGAATCGACGATGGCAGGTTGTTTGGGTTGGCATTGTGATCTCCGGATGCGCAAATGCAGCGGTGCTGCACGGGAAGTGAAGCCTAATCCACGCTCTGCGCGGTACTGGTCTTTGAGTCGTTGAGGGAATTGTCTGTACGAGCCACGTTGGCGATGCGGCATTCAACCGATAGCATTGTGTCACCGAACCTTGCTTCGACTCGTTGCCCGGCAACAACGTCGTGCACACCTGTAATCGCGCCACTCGAGATCCAAGTTCCCTCGGGCACCGTGATCTTGCGCGCGGCGAGCAACTCCAGCAGGAACCGCACGGACCCAATCGGACCATCGGGAAAGCTGGCCGCCGAGCCGCGCCCGACCTCCCGGCCATCAATCAGCAAGGCAACGGATAAATCAGTCAAGCCGACCAAGCGCCAATTCTCGATGCGCGGCCCGATGATCAATCCATTGTTGTTTCCAAAATCGGCAACGACGACGGGCGGGCCCAAGTCATTGATGGTCGCAAGCGGTGAACTCGCGATTTCGATACCGACATGAATATCACCGATCAATTCAGCGGCCTGGTCAAGCGAAAAGTGTGTTTTACCTTCTGGTACTGGGTGACCAATGCGAAGCAAAAATTCAGCTTCAGCGGCGCCGAAACCGCCGACGAAAGTGTGTCCTCGAAGACTGGTGCGGTTTGTGTCGTCGGCAATTGAAATAGCGCGCGCGAGTATCGGCCCGGCGAGGCGATCGGCACCATACCGCGCTGCTTGCGAGGCAGGAATGCGCCCCACTTTCCAGCCGCCGATGTTCCCCGGCGCGTGCCCGCCGACCAAAGCGATCGCGGCATCCTGGACGCGATAGGCATCGGCTAACGTGGCGGGAATCGCACCCGGAAACGCGGACAACGAGCGGCCCCCGTTCCTCGCGCTGACAAATGCGTTGGCGATTGCTTGCGCTGCCAAATCAGTTACTGCCACGGCTGCTCCAGAAAACGTTGACAGGTTTGTCAGTTAAAGCATCCTAAAGGAAACCGGTGTCATTTGCAAGCTAATGCTTACTTGCACCGTTCCGAGTCCTGACAGAAAACGAGATTCCTGCTGGAGGAACTGGGGGGAATGCTGGGTGTCGATCCACCCGCTGGGAGCGGCCGTTTCAGCCTGCTATGATATGTAGATGGCTAAAGAAACTCGCAAAAAGACACCGGTCGCTGCAGCGGTAGCCCTCCCCGAACGCGTCACTGCGTCACCGCTGTACGCTGGAGCCAAGCCGACGATCAATGACATCGCCCGGCTCGCGGGCGTGTCAAAGAAAACGGTTAGTAGGGTCATCAACAATTCGCCGTTGTTGAATGAAGGCACCCGTGCCAAGGTGGATCGCGTCATCAGCGAAACGGGGTACGTGCCGAATCCACAGGCGCGGGCGCTTGCGCTGGGGCGGAACTTCTTGATTGGGCTCATCCACGACAACCCGAATGCGCAGATGATTTTGAACGTGCAGCAGGGAATTCTTGAGGCACTGCACGACACGGACTTTGAGTTGGTGGTTCGTCCGGTTGATCGGGGCTCGGCAACCATGCTTGAAGACGTGCGCAGCTTTCTTGAGCGGCAACGTCTTTATGGCGTCATCCTGCTACCACCGATATCTGAGAACAATCAACTGGCCGCCCTTTGTAAAGAGATCGGTTGCCGCTACGTACGCATGGGGTCGGCAATTTTGGACGATGCCGAACACATGGTTGCGTCCAATGATCGCGATGCCGTTGCCGAGGCGATCCGCTATTTGATCGCGCAAGGGCACACCCGCATAGGCTTGATCGCCGGGCCGCACGGCTTTCGGTCGGCACGCGAGCGGCGGGAGGGGTTTGAAGCTGCGCTGGCCGAGGCCGGTATCAAGCTGCCACGCAGTTTGGTTGCTGATGGCCAGTACACGTTTGAGTCGGGCATTGCCGCGACCGACAGCCTGCTAGATCTGTCGCCGCGTCCGACGGCGATCTTCGCCTGCAACGACGAGATGGCCGCAGGCGTTCTGTTCGCGGCCCGCGAACGCGGCCTCAGTGTTCCGGATGATTTGTCGATTATTGGTTTCGACGACACACCGATTGCCGCCCGTGTTTGGCCACCGCTGACGACGGTCCGCTGGCCGATTGTCGCGATGGGGCGTTCCGCTGCGCTCAAGCTGATTAGTGGCACGCTCGCCCACGCTGAGGAAGTCACCGAGCCGTCGATGTTCGTGTCCACCTTGATTCGTCGCGGGTCCGTCACGCCACCGCGGAAGGCGTGACGATATGATCCGTCTTGAGCGCAACTAGTCCACTTGCGAAAAATACTGACACCGGTTACCATATTCGCAGCCTTTTCTGGAGACCATGATGTTTGCGAAAACCTTTCAAGCCACGCATCCGGACATGATGGCGGGTGTGAGTAACGAGCAATTGCGTGATCGTTACCTGCTTACCGGACTGTTCGAGTCCGGGAAAGTTGTTCTCAACTACGCACACAACGAGCGTTTCATCTTGGGTGGTGCACTGCCCGCCGGCGCAACGCTCAAGCTGCCCGACCAAACCGAGCCTGCGGGCGCAGCGGGGAAGCCATTCCTTGAGCGGCGTGAAATGGCGGTAGTCAATGTCGGTGGCGCCGGTGTGATGACGGTCGATGGCGCTCGATACGAACTCGCGCCACGCGATTGCTTGTATGTGCCGATGGGCTGTAAGGACGTGCAATTTGAGGGCGCAGACGCGCGCTTCTACATCACCTCACTGCCGGCTCACAAAGCGTGCGTTGTCAAGAAGATCTCCATCGCCGAAGCCGTCCCCTTGGTACGCGGTGACCTGGAGACCTCTAACAAGCGCACCATCTACCAATTGGTAATACCTGGTGTCTGCGACAGCGCACAGCTATTGCTGGGACTGACCATCCTGGAAAAGGGTAGCGTCTGGAACACGATGCCGCCACACTTGCATGATCGTCGCAGCGAGGTCTATTTTTACTTCGGTCTTGGCGAGAATGACCGTGTGTTTCACTACATGGGCCGACCCGAAGCCATGCGTCATATCGTCACCGGAAACGAAGAAGGAATTATTTCGCCGCCGTGGTCAGTCCATATGGGTTCTGGTACCAAATCCTATGCGTTCATTTGGGCGATGGGGGGCGAGAATCTCGACTACTCGGATCTCAGCGTCCTCGACATTTGCCAGCTGAAATGAACCCGTTTGATCTGAGCGGAAAAGTCGCAGTCGTCACCGGTGCCAACACCGGCATTGGCCAGGCGATTGCGCTTGCATTGGCGCGCGCCGGGGCCGACGTCGCCTGTGTCGGTCGCTCATCGGCGGCGGACACCTGCGCCTCGGCGCGCGCGCTTGGTCGCCGTGCGGTCGAAATCAAAGCGGATCTATCCACCATAGCGCCGGTCAACGATATCGTTGACGAGGCAGTGCGGGCACTTGGTCGTCTAGACATCTTGGTCAACAACGCCGGCATTATTCGTCGCGCTGACGCGCTTGAGTTCACCGAGGCCGATTGGGATGCGGTGCTCGACACGAATTTGAAATCCGTGTTTTTTTTGTCACAGGCGGCCGCCAAGAAAATGATTGCTGGCGCGACCGACGCTAGTGCGGGCAAGATCATCAACATTGCCTCGATGCTGACGTTTCAAGGCGGCGTCCGTGTACCCAGCTATACCGCGGCGAAGAGTGCCATCGGCGGGCTCACCAAGGCGCTCGCCAATGAGTGGTCGTCGAAAGGCATTAGCGTGAATGCTATTGCACCGGGCTACATCGAAACCAACAATACCGAAGCCCTGCGTGCGGACGTTAATCGCAACCGGCAAATCATGGAGCGCATTCCGGCTGGCCGCTGGGGACGGCCCGAGGATATCGGTGGCGCGGCGGTGTTTCTGGCCTCGAGCGCGGCGGACTACGTGCATGGACATGTGCTGGCGGTCGATGGTGGCTGGCTTGCGCGCTAAATCGTCTGCCGCACCAACGATGAACAAGTCGCTGGTCTGTTTTGGTGAGTTGTTGATCCGTCTATCGTCACCCGGACGTGAACTCATCATGCAGTCCGGCGCGTTGCACGCGCATATTGGTGGCGCGGAAGCCAATGTTGCGGTCGGCCTGGCGTGCCTCGGTCATCACACCTCGATCGTCAGCGCGGTTCCAGACAACGCCTTGGGACGCTCGGCAATCGCCGCTGTGCGAGCGCATGGGGTGGATTGCCGGGGCGTGGCAATTCAACCCGGTCGCATGGGGCTTTATTTCCTTGCGCACGGCGCCGGACAGCGCTCGGCAGAGATCATCTATGATCGCGTTGATTCGAGCTTCGCGCGAGCCCGCAAAGGTGACTTCGACTGGGATGCATTGTTGGCAAATGCGTCGCGCCTGCACTTGTCGGGCGTGACCCCGGCATTGAGTGCGTTGTCGGCTGAAATGGCGATTGACGCTGCGACCGCCGCGCAACGGCTCGGTGTGCCGGTATCGTTCGATGGCAACTTTCGTGCGCAGCTCTGGCAGCGCTGGGATAGTCATCCGGCACAGATTCTTCGCGAACTAATTTCGCGTGCCGATATTCTGTTTGGCAATCATCGCGATATTTCGCTGGTGCTTGGTCACCGTTTTTCAGGTGACGGCGAAGCGCGTCGTCGGGAGGCCGCGCTGGCCGCGTTCGACGCCTTCCCAAGCCTGCGCCTGATTGCTTCAACCGCGCGCAGCAGCGAAGACGCGGATTGCAATCAATTGAGTGCACGCATTGATACGCGCGGCGATTCTGCGCAAACCAAAGAGATGAGGGTGTCGGGGATCGTTGACCGCATCGGCGCAGGTGACGCCTTCGCGGCGGGAGTGCTGCACGAGTACGCGCGCTCAATCGATATTTTGGCAATGGCCGAGACCGGTCTCGCGCTTACCTGCCTGAAGCACTCGTTGCCGGGGGACGCCAGTCTGTTTCGGCAAGCCGACCTTGACGCGTTTGCCTCCGGTAATCTCGATGTCCGGCGCTAGGGAGGCAGTCTCATCGATATTGGTGACCGGCGCTGGACGGCCGCATTGACAACGGCCGGGGCGATCGTTTGACAAGGCCATCCGATGCTATTATCATTAAATGACACCGGTTACTTTATTGCGCTGAATTGGCCCCAAGAAAGCGCGATTGGTAGATCAGCCCGCAATCTATAGGATGAAATTGAACCGTGCATTACACTTGCTGCAACCAATAAAATGACACCGGTAGCTAACCAATGCCGTGGCGCGTCATCGCTGTGCATCGGCCAAGGCGCGTCGACCGCGATCAGGCTTGCGGTCTGTTTTGCGCTGGTCCTTCCATCGCTCGGTCACGGCGTGCAGGCAGCAGACATTAATGAAGGAACGGCGCAACCGGCAACGAGGACTCGAAGCGTTCAGGCGCTCCCGGTGTTGGTCCCGCCGATGAATCAGACGGTGCAGACGCGGCTAAAGCCCCAAGTTGGCTATTTTTTCGACAAGCTGGAACGCGAACGAGATGGCATCAAAATCGACGGTGTTCTTGCTCTGAACAGTCGCGACAAGTTTCTGCCAGGAAAGATCGCCGTCGGCCTGCTGTCGGAGGTTCTCGATACCCCGCGCGACACGCCGCGGTTCCAAGCGCGACTGAAAGGGTACCGTGAGATCGCCGATCTCACCTTGCAGATGCCCAACGATACGTGGGGCATTTACTACTACCTGTTGGCGCTGCGACGGCTCAATGATGCGGCGCTTTTGAACGACGCAATCTCGCCTGAGACGCTCGCGCAGTTAAAGCAAAAGCTCGACTGGCGGAGTTTTGTGACGGCCGACGATTGGCGGCTCATCAACCTGCCGACGAACTATTACGGCGTGGCGTTTAGCGTTGCACGCCTGCGGATGCTGCTGGGTTGGGAAGATGATTCGGCGAGCAAGCGACTCTTGGAAAAGATGCTCGAGCATTACCGGCGCTACTCGGGCGAATACGGTTTCTCGGACGAAACCGATGGCGAGGGACGATTCGACCGCTACAGCGTGTTGTTGATTGCGGAAATTTGCCAGCGCTATGTGGAAACCGGCCTGACCGTGACGCCTGAACTGAAGCAGCTGTTACGAAAAGCGGCGATCCTCGCGCTCAGCATGGCCAATGAGCGCGGGGAAGGTTTTAGTTTCGGACGAAGCATCGGGCCTTACGGCGATACCGCGATGTTGGAAATTCTGTCGGTTGCCGCTTACCTCGGGGTGCTTAATGACGATGAACGGCAGTATGCCTACGCGTATTCGTCGCGCATCGCATCACGCTATGCCGAGTTTTGGTTCGACGAAAAAATCCATTCGGTCGACATGTGGGGTAATGGCCGACGCACCGATATCTACCGGGGCAAGCATCGAATCCTCGGCGAAAACTTTTCGCTGTTGCATCAGATTGCCTCCACCAACGCGCTGTGGAATCGTGCAGGGTTCAAAGATGTTGTGCCGAAACCAAACTTACAGACATGGCTCGATAAAACCCAGCCGCCGTTCGCGCTGACGCGATTTGCGCGTGGTGAGTACGATCGCGCGCTGGCCGTGTATCGTGATCGCGGTCACGTGTGGAATTTGCTGCTGGTCAATGGCGGGCGTGGGCAGCACGACAATAGCCCTTACTACCCATTGCCGTTTTCCAGCTCGTTGGTTGCCGGTGTCCCCGACAGCGGTGCGGAGCGCCCCCAGTTGCTGCCGAAATTCCATTTTTCAGATGGGACCGCGCTGGTGCCGACGGTGTACATCAAGAACATAGAGAGCAGCTCTCAAGCCGGGCGCCACACGGTGACGTACCGGCAATCCGAGCTGACGCGATTGGGGAAAACCACGCCACAACAAGACGCGCGCCTGAGCGTCGAGACCGCCTATCGCTTCGCACCCGGCGTGATCACGCGCATCGACAAATACACGCCCGCCGCGCCGGTTGATCTGGCCAAGATTACGCTCGACTTCGCCTCTTTTTCTGACGCCGCTGAACTCGTCGGCAAGCGGGTGAATTTTAAACGCGGGTCGGTTACGCGCTACGAAGTCGAGGGGCTCGACCAATGTGTCGTCAGTGCCACACAGGACAAAGAGGAATGGAAGTCGCCGACGGGCGCAATGAAATCGATTGTTAGCTGCTCTTCGGGTAGCTCGATTCGTCGTGACCCTTTCACCATCCGCTGGACGCTGCATTACCAGTGAGAGTTTAGTTCAGCTGCGCCCCAGTTTTGCAATCGCCACCAAGAGCGGATGACACTTTAGAACGGACCAACAGTCCATCCACGAGGAGAAAGACATGCCAAGAGCCACAGCCTGTTTCGTCCGCTTCAAGCTGACACCCGTCGCATCCGCCGTCGCCATTGCCCTGTTGGGGCTTGCCCAGAATTCATTTGCGCAGCAGGCGCCCGCGCCGGCTGCCGCACCAACCAGCGCTCCAGTCGCGCCGCCGACGCCCGCCAACACTCAACCGGCGAAATCGCCATCGCAAGAACAGGCAGTCGATACGTTTGTTGTCACGGGCATCCGTAGTGCGTTGGAGCGTGCGGCCGAGGTAAAGCGCGATGCCCCGCAGGTCATGGATGCCATCACCGCAGAGGACGTTGGCAAACTTCCCGATGCGAACGTGGCCGAGGCGCTCCAGCGGGTGACAGGTGTGCAAATTACGCGTGTATTTGGCGAAGGGCAGTCAATTTCAATTCGCGGACTTCCGCTTGTTCGGGTAGAGATAGACGGCAGAACCCTGCTCGGATATTCCGCGCGGCTCTCACCACCGGAAAATGAGCAGCTCGGTCGCAATTCGGGCCTCGATACGGTTCCATCCGGTTTGTTTGGTCGGCTCGAAGTTCGTAAGTCACCGGTCGCCTCGCAAGTTGAAGGCGGCCTCAGCGGCTCTGTGAACTTGGTTACGCCCAACCCGCTGGACTTCAAGGCGTTCACGTTATCCGTTCGTGGTCAAGGCGAATACTCGGAGAATGTTGAAAAGTACCAACCCGCAATATCGGCGCTGATTGCAGACAAATCGGCGGACGGCAAACTCGGCTACCTGGTCGCTGTGGACTTCACAAAGCGGGTTTCTTCAACGCAAGCCTTTGAGAGAAACAATTTCTTTACCCGCACCCAGATTGGGGCGGGCACAGTGCCGGGCACGGGTGCTGACTTGAATCGCGATGGAACAGCCGACATCAGCGGCGACCGCCTGCAGTACGAGCAATTCACGGTCGACCGATCCCGAGTTGGCGTGACCGCCGAACTGCAGTACAGAGTATCGAATGAGTTCGAACTTCTTCTGGAAGGCATTTACTCGAAACTCAAAACCGAACGCGTGCAGGATTTTCTGGTTTGGCGCTACGCGGGCAGGGCGATCACCAACGCGGCTTTTGTTGACAACTTCATTGTTGCCGGTGACTCAACCGGCACGCTACAACAAGCTGGCCTGTTCCGTGCCGAGCCATCGGTGAGCAAGCTTGCGGCACTAAGCAGCAAATGGCGGCCGGGCAATTTTGTCGTGGCCACGGACCTGAGCTTCAGCCGCGGAACGCTGGATCAGGTTATTCGCCAGATAACGGTTGATTCAATCAACGCCGCTGTGCCGGGTAGTTTCGACTATCGAGCCGGCGTTGTCCCAAGTCTCAATCTGGGCACCTTCAGCGTCACCGATCCCGCAAACTACAAGCCCGCGACGAACGGCGTACGCGCGAATCTTCTCGAGGCAAGAATGGAAGAAAAGGTCGCGAAGGTCGATGTTCGCCACGACTTTGACGCCGGCGTTATCAAGAATGTTGTTGCTGGGGTGCGATACCGCGAATTGGCAGCCGACTCAACAGCGTTCCGCAGCCAAATCACGCCCACCAGAGCGGAGATCCTGCCTTACTGGACAACAACCACTGCCGGTCGGTTCGCCTCAGATATCAACGTTGCGTTCCCACGACCATTCCTCACCACGGTCGCGGATAGGGATTACATCCTGCAACGCGCCACCGGAGGCGGCCCGCTTGATCGGAATAGTGCTCGTAACTATGACCTGACCGAGAAAGCTACAGCCGGTTATCTGATGGCCGAGTTTGAGGGCGAACTGTTCGGCAAACCCTTCAAGGCCAATGCCGGTGTGAGGGTCATCAACACAAAGTTTGCGGTCAAAACGTTGCAGCAGTCGGGGACCACTGCGGCACCGGTGTTCACGCCAGTCACCGACAAAAATACCTACACCAATACCCTGCCGAGCGCCAATATCGTCTTCAACGTGACGAATGATTTCCTGTTGCGTCTTGCCGCATCCAACACGATGCAACAGGCAGGAATTGCGGAGTTGGCACCATCGCTATTCGTCAATACGTCCAATCGCACAGCAACGGGGGGCAATGCGACGTTAACACCGACGTTGGCGAATAATTACGACGTTTCTTTTGAGCATTACACGGGGCGCAGTTCGTTGATTTCCGGCGCGTTGTTTCGAAAAGATGTGCGTGATGTCATTGCAGACAATACCGAACTCCAGCAATTTGCGGGTTTTGAGGCACTTGGCCAGATTCCATATTCCCGTCCCGTAAATATCGGTACTGCCAAGGTTAACGGGTTTGAAATCGGCATCCAGCGTTTCTTTGATTTCCTGCCGGTGCCGTTTGAAGGATTTGGCGTTATCGCCAACTACACTTACTCCGATGCCAAGGGGGGCAATGGCTTTCCGTTGGTCGGCGTATCCAAGCACAGTTACAACCTCATCGGACTGTACGAAAAAGGGCCATTTGCGGGTCGGGTCGCGTACAACTATCGAGACAAGGCGGCATTTTCGTTTACCCAAGGCCGCCCTGATTTTGTCGCCACGCGCTCGCAGCTTGATGTGCAACTTGGTTACGCCATCTCCAAGACGTTTGCTATCCAGTTTCAGGCACAAAACCTGATACCAAAAGACTCGGCAACAATTGAATACAGCCAAATTGGCGCCGTCGCCCTGAACAGTTATGCGTTGTCAGAACGCCGCTTTTCGATAGGATTCCGCGCCAAGTTCTATTAATGTCTCGCTGCATAAATCCCGCTACTTCCTCACCGTCGGCCCCTCCCATTGCGGCGTTGCAAATCCGCGCCACAGCGGTGCCGTGGTCGCGGTTTGCGCCTTGTACTGGAAGTGCCAAGCGGTTTTCGGCGTAACGCAGACCAACGCAATTTGACACTTGCAAACCAATACATGCCCCATGGCAAATTGTGGCAAATCAGGAATGGCAAGACGAAACCGTGCGCTTTCACTTTGCACCACCGTCGTGACAGTTTGCGTCAGTGCCTGTGGGACGACTGACACTCGCGAGGCGCAGGGCAACGCAAGGGAAGTGGGACACACCAAGCGCGAGATCAAAACCACTTTCGACAACGCCAAAATCAGTCTCGCCCCGATCGGCGTGGTGGGCAACACGCTTTGCCTAAATGCCGGCGCTCCCGGCCAGGCGGACACTTACCAGCGTATCGAGCGCGTATTCGGTACGGGCGCTGTCGAGTCTCCTAGCGACACCCAGTACACACCGACGCGCCCGCACGTATTGCAGCGCGCGAGCGATGGCATCGTCGGCCCCCACTTTGCCATCCTTGCCATTGAGCCGACTGATGTGAACCAGGATCTGGTAACAATCCAGAACGGTGGCGACCGTTCTCGCACGGAAATCAAGATCGCGCCAAGCAAGGGTGGTATGCATGATGCGTTCAAGCCGCGTGATGGCGACACCTTCGTATACTCATGGCGTTTCAAGATCGCGCCGGGCATGAAGTTTTCGCCAAGCTTCACCCATATCCACCAAATCAAGGCATACGGTGGTGTCTACGCGGATCCGCCCGTGATCACGTTTACGCCGCTTGGCAACGGCAGCATGCAAGTGCGACACATCGGCAATCGCAAGACCGACGGATCGAGCTTTACGGTTCTCGCCGCCGTACCGCTCGCGGCGATCGTCGGGCAGTGGATCAGCGTGAGGCAGACAATTCGATTTTCGAATAGCGCCGGGCGCTATCAACTTAGCATTCGTGACCAAACGGATCGCGAAGTGCTCAGCGTGAATCAAGACGGCCTGGAGATGTGGCGCGATGGCGCAGAACACATGCGGCCAAAGTGGGGCATCTATCGTCGGCACCATGCGGCCCTCAATCAGCACGTTGATGACTACTTGTACGTTGCCAATCTTGGCGTTACGCGCGGCAGCATCCCGTCTTCTAGCTGCCGCTGATTGACCGGGGCATCACGCGTGCTTCAGGGCCTGAGCGGCGGGCAGTTGGTAGCAGAAACAGAAAGACCAGCAAATACGGGCATTTCCAGCCTGTTTCGTCCCAAGATGCCCGCCAATGCTATGGTTTTACGTTCAGCGCTCGTTTGCAACGGCGCCGACCGCGACCGCTGCCGCAACGATTGTCATACCGATAAGCGCCACAACGGCCGGTGTCACGGTGAAGGTGGCGATGTCCATCACCGCGTCGATCAACAAATTGCCTCCAGCGCCGCTGAATACCACCACCGATGACGCCAGTGCGGCGGCGATGGAAACAATAACGATGCGCTTGGTGGAGCCAACGTTGGACAAGGTACCTCGCAGCGGCGCGGGCAGCACGGCGATACGTTGCATCACGCGTTCGCTAAATCCGTCATTGTCCAGATAGGCATCGCGCCAAGCGGCCGCGTCTGCTCGAAGCATTTCGTCCATGGCTTCGTCAGCGGCAAGCGCGACCAGCTGATCGTCGGATAAATTTTGTGTTGGAACATTCATGGCATCGCTCCTTCAAGTTGCGATTCTAGCGCTGCTGCTGGGGCGCTGTCTGCGGCATAAGCGCCAAGGTGTTGGCGCATTTTTTCCTTGGCGCGCAATACATGGGTCTTGAGTGTGCCGAGTGGCATGTTGAGCACAAACGCAGCTTCGTCATGGGAAAGGTCGTTGTAGTAGCACTGGTGGATGGCGGCGCGTTCGGCGTCGCTCAAGCCGACCATCGCTTTGGTCAGGTCGCGACGCAGTCCGACCTGCGCGGCTTCCGATTCGACGGACTGCGGTTCAGGTATGTTGCAATCGTCCAGCAAGACTTCACTCTTGCGCCGCACGTCCGACTGCCACGCGTTGAAGGCGATGCGGTAGAGCCATGTCGAAAATTTGGCCTCATAGCGAAATTTGCCGATGTTCTTCCACGCCAGTATAAAGGTCTCCTGCGCGATATCGTCCGAGAGTTCGGCGTGCCCGTTGGTCATTTTTCGTAAGCTTGCACGCAAAATCGACTGATGTCGTTTGACCAACTCCGAAAACGCGAATTGGTCGCCGCGCGCGATTACGCGGGCAATCAGTTCGTTGTCCGATTGGGCAGGCGGTGGCAAAGCCATCGGTCGGCAGCTTGGTTTGGTGGAAGCGTTCTTGCCGGGTTGGTTTTAGCCGTTGCCAGACGATGTTGCACCAGCTTGCTTGTTCTCGAGCTTGCGTACCAGCAGAAATCCAATGCCCATAAAGAGGGGGATCAAACCGAATGTCCACGGCGCGCCGACTTCATAGAGCGTGATGGAGAGCGCGATACCGAACATCGCCAACACTACGCCGCGCCTGAGGTCGGAGCCGGGTGTATTGAGGTTGGCAAACAATTCTGGCGGAACTGGCTGGCCCTTGTCTGCGAGTTTGACGGCCGTGTCGTATATCAGTTGGTTTCGCTGGGTGCGATAGCGCAGGATCAGCCACACGATGAC
>Ga0209591_10001488_pt1 | contig 28931 bp, 20 predicted proteins | sample MAT01_FD_187207 | JGI IMG/M metagenome (GOLD analysis project Ga0209591, IMG submission 187207) | Freshwater microbial communities from Lake Fryxell liftoff mats and glacier meltwater in Antarctica - MAT-01 (SPAdes) (version 2) | ecosystem: Environmental > Aquatic > Freshwater > Ice > Liftoff... | reverse complement strand
CCTACGGCTCGCCCTCCTACGCTCCACCACCCGGGGCGGCGTTGCCCTTCTCCGGTACCCGATCGGGGGAGTCCCGAGTGGGCATTTCCAATTGTCGCTGAAGTACACGAATAATTGTCGTTGCCCAGCCAGGAGCAGAGTGGCGCCGTTTTTACTACGATCACCAGGACGGTTACTGGGGCTATAGCCGGGCTTCACTCGATACCACTGCCGGCTTGGCAGTATTTTATCTGGGCCGTTCGCCGGCCGAGACGTTTGAGTGGAAGACCGGATCCTACGCACTGCATCGATGCAATCGAATCGACACCGAACCGGATAGGATGCCGGCCGGATGGTCTCCACAGTTTTCTGCCCCTTAATTATGAAAGTGCCTCCGGCGAATTGGGCGGAAGTAGTATGCCGGTGCACTCCATCCCGCTTACCTCAACTCACCTGGCCGACCTGGCTGTGTGTGCTCGCTCCGGGAGCGCTCTTGGCGACGATGGTTTCAGGCGCCGTCCACGTGCGATTGGCGTTGGGGCATTGGCCGGCTTTCGGCGAAGGAATTCCCAGTCCTTGGTGGAGGTTTCACGAGTTCATGCTCGGATGGACCTATGTCACGGCGGCCTTCGTGGCGGCCCCCGTTTGGTTGCTTCTGCTGTGTTTCCCCCTCCTCCGCGGAGGCTGGAAGTATCACTTGCCTCAGGCCGGAGTTTTTCTCGGGCAGTGGGCGTTGATTGGTCTGTGGTTGTGGCTCGACCCCGGGCACCTTTTGAATTGGCTCTTGGATTGAGCTGAAGAGTTCCGCGGGACGGGCGGGCGAATCGGGCGAGGTCCCGGCCGAACTTCGGCGATACCGGTAGGTTTTGGTGCCTCAGCGTCCCCAGGCCAAGGGCACTCGAAGGGATCCTAGGGAATCAATTCGTGGGGCGGATTGGGCAACCGAGGGAGAGATGCGCGGGCGTCTTTGGCTTAATCTAACTGAAGCGTCGCTTAGTCGGTGAGGGTGCGCTGCTGGTGGACGACGCCGCCGGACTTGCCCGGCCGGTGAGCGGAGAAGGCATTTTGCGGGCGGCTTGGGCTGCCGATCCCGTAGCTGTCGTTGGCACTGTGATTAAAAAAATTAGTGTAAGTGCATAGACCGTATATAGTTATGAAACAATTAAGTACTGAGTTTGGTGAATTGTGTCGATTCGGGCTTCGCGCTGGCTTCGCGCTGACGCTGATGGTTCTCGGTGGAGGATTTTTGCCCGCCCGCGCGGCTGAGGATTCGGAATCGGGTCCACACGAACAGGGCCGGCTTCTGACCCAGCGGGCCGCGGGAGTGTTGAGTTCGAATCTGCTCGCCGCCCTGACGCAAGGTGGGCCGACGAAGGCGTTGAAATTTTGTTCTACCCATGCCGCTGCGTTGACGGCCGCAAGCGGCACCAATGGCATCTCCCTACGTCGGGTGAGTCATCGGCCGCGCAATCTGGGCAACCGGGCCACCACCGATGAACTCGTGGTGTTGGAGCAGTTTCGGGCGCGCTTGCTCCCCGGGGCCGGACTGCCACCCCAGCTTCGGACCAATGCCAACGGTACGATATCCTTCTTCTCGCCCATTGTATTGAACACCCCGCTCTGTTTGAACTGTCATGGACAGGCGGGAACCGAGGTTGCCCCCGGCACTGTGGAAGCCATTCAGCGATTGTATCCGCATGACGAAGCGACCGGATTCAAACTCGGCGACCTTCGGGGAATGTGGCGGGTGGACTTCGGACCGGCGAGCCGGTGATCACAGGCCGCGGGGTATAAAGCGTGCGGTGGCAGTTCGCTCCATGATTCGCGGAGGTGCGACGCTTCGGTTGGACGCGGGCGGAGCGACTGGTTTCCCCAACGACCGCGTCGGCGTTAACCGAGTCTTCGCGCTCATCCGTGGGACGTTCCAGATTGAATCCAATTCTCAAAGGCGCAGGCTTCGATTCCCCAGCCGGGTGAGCAGGAAACTCTTTACTTTCAATAGCCGCTCCCCAAATACCGATGTCCCCACCTCCAAACAACCCCGCCGCCACCAACGCATTGGTCGGTATCTGGACCCTATTGCTCACCGCATTCGTCTTCGCCACGCTTTACCTGGCGCGTGATCTCCTCATTCCACTCACACTTGCCGCCCTGCTCGCCTTCCTCCTAGCCCCTCTCGTCACGCAGTTGGAGCGAGCGTTTGGACGTATCGGCGCGGTTCTGTTAGTCGTGGTTTTAATTTTCGCCATGGCGGGTGCGGCTGGCTGGGTCCTCACCCATCAGCTCAGTGACCTCGCTAGCAAACTGCCCGACTACAAACAGAACATCCAAACCAAGCTGCGTTCGTTCAAAGTGCCGACCGGTGGACGGTTCACGAAAGTGTCGGACATGGTGAACGAGCTGAAGAAGGAATTGCCCGGGGCCACGGCCTCCGAGATCGCTCCGGTCCTACGACGACCCGAGTTAACCGAGTCGAGAACGCAGCCGGAAGCCCCTGTTTCGGTAGTCGTGATGTCCCCAAAGGACCCCTTCAAACTGCTCCCGGTGCTTATCACTCCGCTGCTCGGACCACTGGGAAATGCCGCGCTCGTGCTGCTGCTCGTCATCTTCATGCTGTTGAAACGGGAAGATTTGCGCAGCCGCCTGATTCGACTCATCGGCCAAGGCCGCATCAGCGCCACCAGCAGAGCTATGGGCGATGCCGGGGCGCGGGTCTCGCGTTACCTGCTCATGCAACTGGCCGTCAATGTGACCTACGGGATCTGCGTCGCGCTGGGGCTCTACTTTATTGGTGTGCCCAACGCGGTTCTCTGGGGAGCGTTTGCCACGTTGCTGCGTTTCATCCCCTACGTGGGTCCATGGATTGGGGCCGTCATTCCGATTGTACTGTCGCTCGCCGTCTCACCCGGCTGGATGATGCCGCTGCTCACTATTGGGCTTTTTGTGGTCCTTGAGCTCCTGAGCAACAACATCATGGAACCTTGGCTGTACGGTTCCAGTACTGGGGTTGCTCCAGTAGCACTTATCTTCGCCGCGGCTTGCTGGACTTGGCTTTGGGGGCCGGTCGGTCTCGTGCTCGCGACGCCGATTACGGTCTGCCTCGTAGTCATGGGGAGGTACATCCCGCGACTCTCGTTTCTGAGTGTGGTGCTGAGCGATCGTCAAGCGTTGACCCCGGCTGAGGATTGCTACTATCGACTTCTCACCATCGGCGATCAGGACGAAATCGAACTGGTAGAATCCTATCTTAAAGAAAACTCGCTGACGGAACTTTATGATTCCGTATTTATTCCAGTCATCACCGCGGTTGAGATTGATCATCGACTTGAACTCCTGGACGACAACAGGCGAACGCTCATCATCCAAAGCCTGCGTGATATCATTGAGGACCTGGGGGCCCGCTCCCGCGTTCGATCCAAAATCGAAGCTCCGAAGTCTCCCAGTGCCTTGGAGCCAGTGGCGGCGGACACACAGAACTCCGCCTCAACTTGCCGAGTTTATTGTGTGCCGGCCCGGGCTGATCGCGACGAATTGGTAGGCGCGATGCTCGGGCAACTGCTGCAACAGGAGGGCTGCGAAACGCAGAATGCTCCGCCGAATCTGGGAGTGTCCGAGTTGATCGGCCTGGTGGTGAAGGCGGGAGTCGACGTAGTTTGCATTTCGGTCGTGGCGCCGTCCACGGTCCTGCACGCGCGCTACCTCTGCCTAAAACTGCGGGAGCACTTGCCCCGGCAACGGATCCTAGTCGGGCTTTGGGGAGCTACCGAGAACGTTGCCGAAGGGACCCGACGCGTGCGGGATTCCGGCGCGGAGGCGGTCGTTACTACCTTCGCGGACGCGGTGGCTCTCTTGTCCAAACCGGTGTCGCCACTCATTGAGCCAGTCGTTTCGGAAGGAAAAGGAACGGGGGCATGACCGGAACCTGGGCCGCGCCCGGCTGGCTCAACAGTCCGCGACGAGAGCTGAGGCCGGCGGGAGGTTAATGCTCTACAGGGCTGTACCATCGCGGTCGAAGTGGGTCACGACGGCAGCCTTTGACTTCCCGTCGATGCGGACGGTGCCGACGGAGGCGATGGCCTTGCCCGTGGTAACACCCGGGCGCCAAGTGATCGGCTACCAAGGCGAGCGTCGTCGGCTCCTGGTGGTGGGCGATCTCGAAGTGAACCGGCGACGGGTGAGTTGATTGCAAATGGGGTCTTTGAGGATATTTTGGCTTATGAAGAAGTGGTTTCGGCTCTCAGGTGCAACGGTGATTTTGGGGTTGTTGGCGTTTTCGGGGTGTACGGTGACCCGGGCGGGGTACGAGACCGCGCCCTATCGAGTGATCGAACAGGATGGAAAGGTGGAGCTTCGCGAGTATCCAGCCCTGCAGATCGCCGAGACCGGGAAGAACGGCGACGATTTCATGCGGCTCTTCCGGTATATCTCCAAAGACAACGCAGCGGAGCAAAAGATCGCGATGACGACGCCGGTGTTCATGCTGGGTACGACGACCACGAACGAACGAATGGCGTTTGTCTTGCCCACCACGCTATCGAATCCGCCCGCGCCGGCGAATGAGCAGGTGATCGTCCGGAAAATGGAGCCGACCACCATGGCCGTGTTGCGTTTCCGGGGCGGACAGCAAGGCCCAGACGGGGAGGCGGCCACGCAGTTGCGCCAGTGGCTGGCGACCCGGAATCTAAACGCGCTGGGTGAACCGATGTTCGGGTACTTTGATCCTCCGTGGATTCCCGGATTCCTGTGTCGCAATGAAGTTATGATTCCGACGGCGGTTCCGAAGCTAAGGTAGGGTCGTTGTGCTGCGACCGAGGATGGGAGGGACGGCGGTGGAGTAGCTCAGCCCACCGTCCGCAGGTAGGGGTTTTCAAAGTCGCGGCCTTGGGGCAGTTTCCCGACATGACTTCACCGCTGACTTCGAACCGGACTGTCCGGACGTGGAGTTGGGTCCTGGTGATGTGGCTGAGTTGGGCGGGCGGACGGGTGGCTCACGCGGACGATGGGGAATTCTTCGAGAAGCGAATTCGCCCGCTCCTGGCCGAGCGATGTTACGAGTGTCACGGAGCTAAGAAACAGCAGGGCGGTCTGCGCTTGGATACCGCCGATGGCCGGGCGAAGGGTGGGGATTCCGGGCCGGCGTGGGTCGCCGGTGACGTGGAAGCCAGTCGGATCATTCACGCCGTACGCCGGGAAGATCCCGACTTTCAGATGCCCCCCAAGGAGGCGCTGGCATCGTCAGAGGTTGCCCTGTTGATGGAATGGGTTCGGCGCGGCGCTCCGTCTCCCCACGAACCTCCCGGTACTGCTCAATCCGTTCCCCCGCTGAGTCGGACCGATCACTGGGCCTACCAACCGCTTCAATCGGGACTGCCCCCGCCGGTTCGAAAGTTGGGGTGGCCGAAGACCTCTGTGGACCCCTTTATTTTGGCCGGGTTGGAAGCAAGGGGTCTCTCGCCGGCTCCTGAGGCGGAAGCCGCGGTGCTGGGGCGTCGGCTCTATTTCGACCTGGTGGGTTTACCGCCCTCGTCCGACCAACTGGCCGCATTTGCGCAGGCGGTCCAACAGGACCGGTCCGCCGCCGTAGCGGGACTCGTGGATGAATTGCTGGCCTCGCCCCGGTTCGGAGAACGGTGGGCCCGTCATTGGTTCGACGTGGTTCGCTTTGCCGAATCGGTAACCCTGCGAGGTTTCATTTTTCCGGAAGCCTGGCGGTATCGCGATTACGTGATCGCCGCCTTCAATCGAGATCTGCCGTTCGATGAATTTGTCCGCGAACAGATCGCTGGTGATTTGCTGGGCGGTGATTCGGTGGAAGAACGTCAACGGCGGCTCATCGCCACAACGTTCCTCGCGTTGGGAAATACCAACTTGGAGGAACAGGATAAGCGTCAGCTCGACCTGGACGTGGTGGACGAGCAACTGGATGTCCTGGGGAAAGTTTTCCTGGGCCAAGCTCTGGGTTGCGCGCGGTGTCACGACCACAAGTTCGATCCGATTCCCACGCGAGATTACTATGCCTTGGCGGGAATCCTGGCGAGTACCCGAATGCTCGAGCACGCCAACGTCTCCAAATGGGTCGAACGTCCGCTCCCGCTGCCGGAGGCGGAAGAGGCGGTGGTTCGCGCGCGCGAGGAAATTGGGGCGAGGCTGGCGGCTCAGATCGAAGTCTTGAAGGCCGAACTCAAGCAACTCACGGCGATGGCAGCTTCGAATTCGATTCCTTCCGTGCTCGGGCGGGAATTGCCGGGACTCGTGGTCGACGACTCGATGGCGACGGCCGTGGGCGCTTGGCGAGTGTCCGACCAGACCCTCCCGTTCATCGACTCCGGTTATCGGCATGACGACAATACCGGCAAGGGCGCGAAGACGTTGACCTTTCATCCGGAGATTCGGGTGTCGGGAATGTACGAAGTGCGCTTGGCCTATACCTCGGGGGACAATCGGGCTACGGCGGTACCCGTGACGGTGTTTAGCGCTGATGGCGAGGTAACTCTGAACATTAACCAGCGAGAGAGGCCCACGGTCGACGGTCGGTTTGTTTCGCTGGGTCGCCATCGGTTTGAAGCGAGCGGGGCGGGGTTTGTACTGGTGAGCAACGAAGGGACAACCGGGCACGTGGTGGCCGACGCGGTGCAGTTTCTTCCGGTCGATGCCGCGGCTGCAGTGCTCCCGCGGATCGCGACTTTAGGAGGATCGGCTCATTCGGGATTGAACAGCCCGGTGACGGAATTAGAGCGACGGCTCAAAGAAGTTGAAGTCGAGCGAAAGCAGTGGCTGAGCACCGGTCCGAAGCGCCCTGCGGCCATGGCTCCGGCGGAGGCGAAGCCGGTTGACCTGCCGGTGCATCGGCGCGGCAGCGTGCACTCACTCGGAGAAGTGGTTCCACGCGGAGTTTTGACAGTGGCCTTTCGGGCGCCGGTGGAGCCCATGCCTTCCGATGCCAGCGGTCGACTCGAACTAGCGAACTGGCTGACGACGGCGGACCATCCGTTGACGGCTCGGGTCTTCGTTAATCGCGTTTGGCATTGGCTGTTTGGAGCGGGATTGGTGCGCTCGGTCGACAACTTCGGCACGACCGGGGACGCTCCGTCGCATCCGGAGCTGTTGGATTATTTGGCCCGTCGCTTTATGGAAGAGGGTTGGTCGGTGAAGTGGCTGGTGCGAGAGCTCGTCCGGTCGCAGGCCTATCAGCAATCGGGGCGAGTGGAATCGGTGGGCCTGGCGATCGATCCAGAGAACCGACTCTTGGGACATTTTCCTCGGCGACGTTTGGAGGCGGAATGTTTGCGGGATGCGATGTTGGCCATCAGCGGAGAACTGAATCTCGCCGTACCAGCGGGTCCGACTTTTGACCCGAAGCGAGAAGCTGACTTCGGGTTAACGACTCGAGAGACTTGGCGTAGTGTTTATCTTCCGGTCTTCCGCAATGCGTTACCAGAGCTGCTGACCGTGTTTGATCTGGCCGACCCGAGCATGGTAGTGGGTGCGCGGAACCGTAGCATCGTGGCGCCGCAGGCGTTGTTCCTCATGAATCACGAGTTCGTGCGCGAGCGAGCTCGGGTGGCGGCGCGGAATTGGCTGGAGGGGACGAATCCCGAAGCCGACCGCGTGGATGCGGTTTGTTGGTCGATATTGGGACGTCGACCGTTACCGGGTGAACGGGCTTTGGCCGAACGGTATTTACGGTCGGTGACCGACCCGGTGGAGGGATGGGCCAACCTTGTTCAGGCCTTGTTCGCCTCTTTGGATTTCCGGTATCTGGATTGAGGTGATCGCGTGAAGCATTCAGGTTTGCTCCGAAACTCCGGGGTTTTCAGCGGGCCTTCTCTCGGGTAGTTGTTTTGCATGTTCGGCCCTGCTTCCCTTTCACGCCGACGGGCACTTCAGTCCGCCGCCTGTGGCTTTGGGTGGTTGGCGTGGTCCGGCGTCGCCGGAGCTCAAGCCTCGGTGGCGAACCTCCTTAAGGCGCGTCCCCCGCTGATCCGTCCGCGCGCCAAAAGGGTTATCTTCCTGTTTATGCAAGGCGGGCCGAGTCAGGTGGACACGTACGACTACAAGCCGGCCCTGGTGAAGCATGACGGACAGCGACTCGCCTTCAACGATGCTAGGACCCTGGCCAACACCGGTACTCGGGGCAGTGAACAACGGGTGATGAAGTCACCCTGGATGTTTGCTCAGCATGGCCAATCGGGGCGCTGGGTGAGTGAGCTCTTTCCGCACACGGCCCAACACGTGGATGACCTCTGTTTCATCCATTCGCTGCAGACCGAAGGTGTGGCGCACGGCCCGGCCACTCTGTTTCTTCACTGCGGTTCGACGAATTTTATCCGGCCCAGCATGGGTGCCTGGGTCAGTTATGGCTTGGGTACGGAGAACGAAAACCTGCCTGCCTTCGTAACCATTGCGCCGAGTTTGGGAAACGGCGGGGCGCGGAATTGGGGGCCGGCTTTTCTGCCGGCGGTTCATCAAGGCACTGCTTTGGGAATCGCCGGTCAACCCGCCCGTGAGATCGCACTGCGCAATTTGGCGGGGCGCGGTGCCAATCCCACGGAGCAACGCCGCCAATTCGAACTGATGCGCGCATTCAATGCCGAGCAGTTGAAGTCGCATCCCGGTGACGCTGAATTGGAGGCAGTCATCAATTCCTACGAACTCGCCTGGCGGATGCAGAGTTACGCACCCACCCTGCTTGATTTGGCCGACGAGTCTCCTGACACGTTGAAGAACTATGGAATTGGGGAAACCGGCACTGACGATTTCGGACGGCAATGTCTGCTCGCTCGCCGGATGTGCGAAGCGGGCGTTCGGTTTGTGCAAGTGACCTACGGCGACAACACCGCCAATCCGCGCTGGGATCAGCACTCGAATCTGCCCAAGCACGCCGAGCACGCCCAGGCGACCGATAAACCAGTGGCCGGATTGTTGGCTGATCTTAAACAACGCGGTTTGCTGGAAGACACGCTGGTTTGGTGGGGGGCTGAGTTTGGTCGGACGCCCTATGCGGAAAAGAACGGGACCGGTCGAGATCACAATCCCGGCGGATTCACCGCGTGGTTGGCGGGCGGTGGGGTGAAGCAAGGCTTTGCCCTGGGTGCAACCGACGAACTAGGACACTTGGCAGTGCAGGACAAGGTTCACTTGCACGATCTGCACGCCACGATGCTGCATCTGCTCGGGCTCGATCACGAACAACTCACCTTCCGTTTTGACGGACGCGATTTCCGGCTGACTGACGTGCAGGGAAGTGTCGTGCGCCAGATTCTGGCGTGAGTGGTTAGGAGACCTCTGCGCGAGGCCGACGTCGATTACCGATTCCTCTGGGACGACTGCGTTATCGCCGGGCCGATCGACTTGGCTTCCGGGGCCACTGATTGCAGGGCGAGTCCCGCCAACCCAAAAAGAAGGCCAAGGCGAGCGCCGGCAGCCAGGTCAAACGAAGGGCTCCGCGCAGCCAGTCGGTCGGTCTCGTCTTCTTGAGTCGTTGATAGACTCGACCCATGACCTAGACTCGACCCATGACCAGGCCATCCACCAAGATTTCAGCGAGCAGGGCAGGGGCAGTCCAGACGAGGTACAAGCAGATGAAAGCTCCGGCGCAAACCGCGAGTCCAGCGATCAGCAGAAACACCAATTCATCCGCGTCGAAGTCACCTAGGGTGGGGTCGACGGATTTGAGGCTCGTTCCAGATTGGTCCCAAGCACCGTTCGCGCAGCGTCCGAGTTCGCCACCAAAGTCCGCCACCTCAAGGGTTTAAACGGAATCGAAGGGTGATTCCCGGTTGGACTGATACGACAGCCAGACCCGAAGCAGGAGGAGGAACACCCCATAGGCCAGCGCTACGGCAACCGGGTAACGCAGCCCCAGCGCGTCGATTCCCGCGTGGAGCATCAGGAACGAGAAGAAGGCGGCGGACAGTCCGGTAATTCCCAGGATCAGGGCCATCTGCAAGCGCGGCAGATTGTGGTTTAGGAGCCACTGTTCCGCCCGCCGGATGGCGAGCATTCGAGCACGGCGAAGCGGTTCCATTTCCCCGGGACGCTAGGAGCCGTTCGCTTCACCGGCAATTGGAGGGCGAAGGGAAAATCCCAACCGGGGCCGCTTCAAATTCGAGATCGAGTATCGACGGGAGAGGCTGAGGTATAGGCCCTGAGCTGAACTAGCTCTGATAAGGAAAACCCCCGGAAGCAGCGGTGGCTTCCGGGATTCTGTTGTTCGGCCGTCGTGCCGTGTGGGGCGGGGCGGGGCACCGGCTTAGCGGCCCTTCGGTAGCACGCTGGTTCCAGCGTATACGGCGTTCTTGCCCAGCAACTGCTCGATGCGGAGAAGTTGGTTGTACTTCGCGGTGCGGTCGGTGCGGCTCAGGGAACCGGTCTTGATCTGACCGCAGTTCGTCGCCACCGCGATGTCAGCAATGGTGGCGTCTTCGGTTTCGCCGGAGCGATGCGAGAGGACGGCCGTGTAGGCGTTGTTCTGGGCCAGGCGGACGGCGTCGAGGGTCTCGGTCAAGGTGCCGATTTGGTTGACCTTCACGAGAATCGAATTGGCGGTGCCGGTCTCGATGCCCTTCTGCAGGAATTTCACGTTGGTGACGAACAGATCATCGCCCACGAGTTGCGTCGTTGAGCCCAACTTCTCTGTGAGTTTCTTCCAGGTCTTCCAGTCACCTTCGGCGCACCCGTCTTCGATGGAGACGATCGGATATTTCGCGCAGAGCTTGGCGTAGAACTCGACCATTTCATCACCGCTGAGCTTCTGACCGGAACTCTTCTTGAACACGTAAGTTTCATTACCGGTGTAAAATTCGGAGGCGGCGACATCGAGCGCGAGAAAGATGTCTTTACCGAGCTTGTACCCGCTGTCCTTCACCGCCAGGGCGATGGCGTCGAGGGCGGCTTCGGCGCTTTCCAGCTTCGGGGCAAAGCCACCTTCGTCGCCGACCGCGGTGCTGAGGCCCTTCTTTTTCAGAACGGCCTTCAGGGAATGGAAGATCTCGGTGATGGCTTGCAGCCCTTCGCTGAACGTTGCGAAGCCGTGCGGCATGATCATGAATTCCTGGAAATCAATCGGCGCATCCGAGTGAGCTCCGCCGTTGATGACGTTGGCCATCGGTACGGGCAGGATTTTGGCGTTGGGTCCGCCGAGATACTTGAAGAGTGGCTGACCGAGGGCGGTCGCGGCGGCTTTGGCGGTGGCCAGGGAGACGGCGAGAATAGCGTTGGCGCCCAGTTTCGATTTCGTTTCGGTGCCATCGAGATTCAACATCGTCTGGTCGACCGAAAGTTGATCGAGCGAATCGGTGCCGATCAAGGCCGGGGCGATCTTGCTGTCGACGTTCTTGACGGCCTTGCTGACCCCTTTGCCGAGGTAGCGTTTCTTGTCGCCGTCACGCAGTTCGATGGCCTCATGCTCGCCCGTGCTAGCGCCGGAGGGCACCGCAGCGCGGCCGAGCGCGCCGCAGTCGAGGGTGACATCCACTTCGACGGTGGGATTGCCGCGGGAGTCGAGGATTTCGCGGGACTGGATTGCAGTGATGGTCGTCATTTTCAGAATCAGCTTCGTGAATTGTGTCTTGGAAGACCCGGCATGGAAGGCAACAGGGGGGCAGGCGTCAAGGCGGCGCACGATCTGGATAAAGGATTGGGAACGGCCGGCCCCCCTTGGACAAATGGGTAGCCGCCTCCGCTCAGAGACGTCAATCCGCTTAAAATGCTCCGTTCGTTCGGGTTGGTGCCGAGCACATGGAGAAACGGCTTGCGTCGGCTGAAGGGAACCGCCTTGGCGACTGAATCGCTGGCTTCGCTCCGACGTTCCGACGGTTAATCCATCCGCGGAGTCACGATGCGAAAGATTCGAGTGGTGCTGGGATCCTCGGGCAGGACGAGTTCGACCGGTCCACTGGTGGCCTCAGGTGGGATTTGGCTCACGACCGTCCAGGTGTTGGCGGTCAGGCTGGTGTTGCTTTGGAGCGTATAGCTCTGTCCGGCAGCGGCCGGAAAGCTGAAGTGCAGTTCACTGCTCGCTGACGTGCCGGTACGTTCGATGCGGAAGGCGCGGAGCGACACGGGCGGAACATCGTCGCGTCCGGGTGTGCCCAGCGGCACGACACTGGTTTGCCAGCCGCCCACCGGGAAACTGCGGGTCAAGGAATAGCCCGACCCATCCGTGTCGGGCTCCCAACTGTCGTCGTACGTGAAGTCCTCCAAGGGTTCGCCCCAGGAGCCGGTCAGCACCAAGCGCTCACCCGCATTATCCAATCGGCCAGAGTATTCACCGGCCACCCGCACGCCGTCGCCATAGCGGGCGACGAAAGCCTCCCGGTTCTTCACGATCACGACATTTTCGTGGGGCAACAGGCCGGTCGAATTCGTGGGGAAAGTAAACTGAATGCCCTGGCTGACCGTGACGCCGGAGAGGTCGAGGGTCGTTTCTCCCAGGTTGCGGACTTCCACAAACTCGAACTCCTCGTCGTCGAAGGCCAACCCGGGGGCGGCTGGCGGATGATACATCAACTCGGAAATCCGCAGCGGTGGAATTGTGATGGCGAAGGAGGCGGCGACCGGCGGACTCCATTTGGATCCGTTGCGGGCCCGCGCCACCACGCGGGCGCTCCGGGTCAGTGACAGTGGAGCGGTATAAGAACGGGCCCCGAGGGAAAGGGCGCCTCCGAGGGCGCGGGGATCGGACCCGTCGAGGGTGTAGACGACCGGGAAAGAGGACTTGAGCGTGACGATGACCCCTTGGGGGTAATAGCCGGATTCGGGCGTCATTTCCGGCCAGCGCACGATCGTGGAATCAATCCAGGCCAGTCGGCCCGTGACCCAGCGCTTGAGAAAGCCAATTTCGTCCTCGTAGCTACTTCCAATATACCAGTTCGGCCAGATGTACCGACTAAAGGAGGGCCAACGCTGGAAGTTGCGCACCTGCGCCTCGGCCAGTTGGTTAGTTAGCCCCTGAATGAGGTTCAGGACGTTGGTGGTGGCGAGGACTTGGGTCCGCAGCGAACCCCATCGATCCGCGTGTCGTTGAGTGAAATCCGGATCCTGAAACAGGCGCGGAAACCAGGGGTAATCGGAGCCACTGGCGAACGGCCAGTACCAGCCATTGGTCTTCCAGCCTTCGTTGTAATCGGCATTGCCCAGGGACAGGTTGTAGTCCCAGACCGGGCCCAGGTTCAGCTTCGCGCCTCGGTCCTTGAACAGGAAGGTGCTGAGTCGGAAGCCATCGATGTTTTTTGCCACTTCGACGAGCCACCAATGGTCGATGAACGAGTTCGCCTCAATATAGGCTTGGTAGCCGGTGAGCGGGTTCCGAAACTGGCTGCCGTGGAGCGCTGTTTCGAATTGATTCATGGAATTGCGAATGGACATCAACTGAACGGAACCCAGTTCGCGGGCCCGGGGCCATTCAATACCGAGCTGTTGCCCGCGGGCTGTGGTAAAGGGCGCGTCGTTGCTGTCGGTTCGGTCCTTTTTCAGGATGAACCCACCGGTAAGGTCGGGCGCGGTGTAATCCGTTGACTCCAGTTCGGCGATGTCTACCCGGCCGGAGCCACCCTTAATTTTCTCGATGAGCACATAAACCCCCTGGTAGTCGGGAGCGTCGAGTGCGCCCGTTCGATTGACATAGAGTTCGACCAGTCGAGTGCGGGGTGCATAGCGGCCCAACTGATTGCTTAATTCATAGACCAGGACATTCCGAATCAGAGTCTTGTCGGAGTACGGCGCATACAGGACCCAATCTGATTCGGCCGGCAGGCCCAGGAGCGACACGTCTCGATCCGCGTCATCTTCGCCGCGCAGTTCTAGCCCGTAGGATTGCTTGGGGAATCCAGTTGAGCTGGATCCGCGAACCTCGAAAGTGGCGCGGCTGTGGGCATTCACCGTTCCGGGTAGCGTGGTGCGTCCGTTGGCCGGTTGGAGAATGGTGATGGTGCCTTTGGTTCGAGAATCCGCCACGATACTCGACCCATACGTATCGAGAACGACGATGGGCAAGTTAGACGAGCGGACCTTTGCGGTGGGGCCGACTAAGGTGTAGGCGGCCCCTCCCACCGGTCCGGGAACGTGACCCGGCGCAAAGACTCGAGTGCGAACGCGGAGGGTGCGCTCGATGGTGAACGGCGCCGAATAGAGCGGCGCTGTTTCCGAGGGGGTAGTGCCGTCCAGGGTGTAGCGGATTACGCCGTCCGATTGGGTCGTCGCGAGGGTTAGCGAAAAGGGGGTCGCGAATAGTCCGCCCGGGGCCGAGAGCGTCACTTCACCGGCTCGGACGGAACTTCCGGGGGAGTTGGCCGAACGCGGTGTCGGTGAATTTAGGAATACGCCGATACCCGGAGCATTCGCGGCTAGGCCATAGGAGACGTCCACCGCTTGGGGCGGGTAGTCGAGAAACTCCGCCGCCACCGTTTGTCCGTCGGGTTGAACCAACGCCAGGTACCCGCCGCTGGAGGCGAGTTTGAAGTTGGTGTGGAGCGGGGAGCCAGCCGTGGTGGTGTTCTTTCCGGAAGCGAACACCAGCACATAGCTGTCGCCCGCCAGAAATTGGGTAGGTAAACGCCATTGGGTGAGGTTGGTGGGGGAATCGGTAAGATACCAACCGCCCAGGTCGACCGGATCGAGCCCGGCATTGTGCAGTTCAATCCAATCGGCGAATACCCCCTTGCTATCCGCCACTGAAGTGACGTTGCGGGCCATGAACTCGCTGATGACGAGCTCGGCTCGGACGCCTCCGAACGCCGAGAGAGCCAGCCAAAGGACGAGAAAATGCCAACGTAGGACCATGTGACGAAACGATGGCAGACCATCGGTGCGACGCCACGTCAATGCGCCTAGAGCTTCAAGGACGCAAACGGTTGCTGGAAGCTGTAGGTGTCATGTCCCGGGGCCAGGATCTCCCGCAAATAGGCCAGGGCGGCATCGGCATCGGTCACGGACCTGGGTAAAGTTGTTCCGGCGGCATTGGGATGGCCGCCGCCCTGGAGTTTAGTGGCCGCCGGTAAGGCTTCGCCACCGAGGCTGCGGAAACTGGCGACAAAGGTGCGGTTGGCCTTGGGAAACAAAGTGACCAGAACCCTGTAGGTCGTCACTCCCTGGTCCAGAAGTTGATGCACGATCAGGTTTGTGTCGCCGATCGAGGTGGGGACCAAGCCGACATCAGGTGATATTTCCTCGATATGAGTTCGGGCCAGGGCCAGGCCAATCGGGTTTTCGACGCGACGTTTGATGGCCATGACCTCCAGCAGGGGGTGGTTCAGAAGTTGTTCCGGATCGCCGCCGATGACTTTGTGCAGATTCCAGAACCCGTACTCTTTCACCAGACTGGCGTAATCGAGCGCGAGTTCGAACTCCGGGTCATGACTATGCCAAAGGTCGCCGAGGTTCGTGAGGTGGACCAACCGGTCGAGCGCTGGGGTATTGAGGCCGGCTTCGCGGCATCGGTCGTACACGAGAGCGGCGGCTGATTTCTCGCGGCTATGGACCAATTGAGCCTGGCGGGGGGTGACCGAATGGACGTGGTGATCGATCACCAGCCAGCCGGGTCGATCCAGTCGGGCTTCGAACGTGAAGTCGGAGATCCAAGCGCTCGACTCATTCATCGAGCGGTTTTTCCATCCCTGATAATTCCAGGCCTGTAAGGGGACTTCGGTTCCGAAAATGTGTTTGGCGAGCCGGACCAATAGTAAACCCGAAAGCAATCCATCGAGATCACTCTCATGGGTGCAGATCACTTCCGGTTGCGACAAAGAAGCCATTCCTGAGCTTAGCGGGACGAAGCCGGAAGTCGAAGCCCGAAGTCGGGAACCTCAGGATCGGGTTCCCACCGCATGTGGCGCGGTGGGGAACCTTCGCCTCCGCAAGATTACTCCGCGGGGTTGACCAATTTCAACGCGCCGATGCTGCCCGGATTCCAACCGGTAAAGACCACATACACTTCGCGCTTGCTGCCGCGACCCGTGAAATACCAACAAGCACCGTGGACGCTTTGCGCGTCAGCGTAACCCAGTTCGTCTTTCGGCCGGAGCGTGGCCACGACGGCGTGCTTCTTAAGGTTAACGATGAAGATCGGACCGGCTTTCGTTTTGTCGGTGTCATGGAGACAGGGGGCCAACGCGTAATCGCCCCAGAGATCCACGTCGCAGACCGTGCTGCCGGGGGGAAGCCCGTCGATTCTCTTGAAGGCTTCCTTCTTCATATCCCACTCCATGATTCGGCCCTCCGCACGTGCCGAGATCAGTAGAGATTTCGTCCGGCGATCGAAGGTAATGCCATGCGGGGTTTGGGACATTTTTTTGCCGCCGAAGATTGTTCCCGAGTACTTCAAGGGGTGGAGATCAGCGGGCATGAAGTAAGCTTTGCCATATCCATCGGTCACCCAAAGTCGATCTTCGTCGATAAAGGCGGCGTCGGTGGGGGCGAATCCCTTCTTGTCGGCGTACTGTTCGAACGGCGGGATCGGCAGGTTGTCGCTGTGCTGAAATGTTCCGTCGGTGAGATGGACTTGGCCTTCTTCGTTATCAGCGGCGGCGATCAGGGGGGGCTTACCCTTGCGCTGGAGGATGTCGGCCCCGTGAATGTTTCCTTTGGCGAGTGCCGGATCGCCCTGGACGACCCACGACTGGCTGAGCCGGTTGCTGAAAGCGACGAAGCCGGCGCCCTTCAAGCCCCAATACACAGTGTCGCGGACGGCATCAAACATCACGGTGCCGTGGGCACCTTTAACAAATGGGGCCGCGGCTGCGGGCACTGGAACGAGTTCAGGTGCGGCGACAAACTTCCAAAATCCCTGGCCTGTGACTTTGGTATCCGGATCAAGTTTTACCGCTTTCGGGGCCGAGATCGGCCCCCTTTTTTCAACCACAAACGGGAGCGGTACGGGGGTGACGGCCTCGTCGTGGTGATGGCCATCAGCGGTTTCATGGGCGGAGGCCGCTGGGAGTGCCAGGCATGCGGCCAGGGCGCTAACCCAAAGGAAGTGAGGTGATTTTAGGAGCATGATGACGGACGGATGAACGATGGGTTGAACGCTCCCAAGTGGGCGACCGGTTGAAAAGCCCAACTTACACCTGATTTTGGAAATTTGACCGACGGGCGGAGACGTTGCTCTGGGTTCCGTCCTGCTTGCGCTTCCAGGCCTTGAGTGCCCCCCGCTTTCGTTTTCGAGGGACAGGTAACCGTGGTGGAGTTCAGCGGCAGCCGGAAAAATAACCGCTTGCTTGTCCTCGGTTGGGCGGAACCTTTGTCTCCCGGCTGGATAGAAAGTCTGAAATCGCCTCTTCCGCGGAGCTAAGAGGAAATTTAATCAATTAAATCTCACTGGTTCAACTGGCCCACGATGGTCGCGTCCTTGATCTGGTCGTCCGCGGCGAGCAAGAGCGCCTTGCTGATGATCACTGACAACAGCGCGTCGCCCTCGAAGGGCAGGAACACCTTGCCGTCACCCGCAGTCACCGACTGCTTTGGCACGATGCACAGATACTGGTCGTTCGGGGTCATCAGGATGTTCCCGGAGCCGAGGTGTATCTTGTAGTTGCGCAACTGGCCGCGTACGACGAGGAACTTGTCCGCGAAAGAGCAGCGGTCGGCGATCTTCAGCCGGGGCACCAACCGCTCGAGGATCGCCTTCCGCGTCTGCGCGGTGGCCGACAGGTCACCGAAGGAATAGCTGTGCCAGTAGTCGCGGAAGCGTCCATCCGGACCGCCGTCGTTCCACGTCGGGTCATTGCCCACGCTGGCGACGCCGACAAACAGGTCCACGTCGCGCATGATCTCGGAGAGGACCAGCGGCGGAATCTGGTCGAGCGGCAGCGGTTCGGCGGCAGCCTCGTCCGCCCGTAGCAGCCGAGGTGACGAGGCTCTGATCTGACTCGGCATTCACAACTCGGACCTCGGACTTGGTCAGAGCCTCCTTACGTCGGCTGCTACGGGACTGCGGAGCGCCGCTCTCCGAGCCGGCGTGTTTTTCCTCGCCGCCCGATTCGCGCCGGATCGGAGACAGTCGCTCCGCCCCGGACCACATCCCCGCCGTCGTCTTCCCGTCCGTGGTGAACTCCCAGATCAACCGCCGCGCCAGAACGCCCATTAGCGGATGGTCCCGATACCTCTCGCGCCACACGGCCAGCGGCCACGACTACTGCGCGAGGAACAGGCCGTCCAGCCGCTCGCGCTGCGCCGGCAGCATCTTCTGGATGTCCTTCGCGGCGGCCTGAAGCTCCCTCAATTCCTCCGCGTGCGCCGTCTTCACTGAAGCCGGAACGGCCTTTTGCGGCTTGCCGTCCGGCTTGAGCCAGACCAGTTCCGTCGCGCCGTTGCCCGCCACCGTGAGCCGCGCGGTGAACTCGCCCAACGGCTCCTCGCAGACGCCCACGCCGGTCAGGCCGTAGGCGGGCACGGCCATTTCCTCCAAATCCTCCCGCGGCAGGCCGACACGCTTCGCTGTTACTTCGAGCGCCTTCTCAATGACCTTCTGCGCGGTGCCGAACTTGACTTTCACCTTGAGCAGCGCGAGTTGCCCCACGCCTTCCATCCCCGGCATCATGCCCAGCGCGGTCACGCAGGCGTTGCCGACGCTAGCGAGCCGTGGTCCGCGCTTGGGAACCTTGCGGTAACTGCTCAGGGCCAGCGCCATGAGCGCCCGCGCTAGTTCCCGATCCTCCTTCAGCCCACAACACCAAGCCAATCCCTTCAGGATGTTCGCGTGCGGCTCGATGATGAGCTGGTTTGGGTCGGGTTTCCACTCTGTGTTCCAGTCTGATTTAGGCTGCGTTCGGGGCTTATCGACCAGATCGAACCAGCGAACGAGATGCTCGCGGAAGGAGGCTTGGCCGAGTGTCTTCACTATGTCCTCAGCTTTCCTCAGCCAGCGTTCCCCTGGAGTTGCGCTCGTGCTTCCGTGGCAGTGGGCTAATAATGCGGACCAATCGTCCCGAATCGGAGATGTAGCCAGCGCCGCAATGAGTTCGTCCGCCCAGGCTTCGCCCGCCATGACGGGCAGTTTTGGCGCAACCTCGATGAGCATCCAAAGACGTTGCTTTAAGGCCTGTGCCTTTGGGTTGTCGCAAAAGTTGTCTCTAGCGACCAACTGCCGGACCGCCGAGACCAGCGCGACACAGCCCGGTGTCTCACGAACCGCTTTCTCAACACACTCGACCAGTTTTTCCACAAAATGTTCCCGCTGGTTGTCGATCACATCAAGCCGCGCGCACGCGGTTAGCATGTGCGACAACTGTTCGGGAGAAATGAACGCCTTCCGAATGAGTAACTGTCTGATCAATTCCTGGAGCGCATAGATTTGGTTCCATGCCATTGACGCGTTCATGAATCCAGGATCGGAAGGATCTGTTCCTTCGCGTGTTGGTCGTGGCCGCCGCCAATTCTCAATCTGGGTCCTGAGTTCAAGCACGGCTTCCAGTGCGGCCTCGGCCACCAGGCCCTGCAACTCAGCCGGTGCCTCAAGGATTGACCGAACTGGGGCGGCCGAGATAAAGGCCTTGTTGCCCTCCCAGAGGCTGAGGCGACCCGCTTTGAAGCTGTCCAAAAGAGCGTTTGCCGCAGGGTTCATAGGAACTTCCGCATCGGGGTTGAGTCGCTTAAAAAGGAATTCGTGTTGCCGCCAGATACTCCAGTTCGTCGGCCAGTTTCCGCTTTCTGGCAGCCCGCGCAGCCCCCGAAGTTTCTGGTGAGCGGAGGAATGCATCAACCGCTTCGACCTCTTTCGCCAACTCCGGCGAAATGCCGATAGCCTTCTTGTGGCCCTTGAGCAGGCGGGCGATGGAACCGCCCATCCACCAGTTCAGGCCGGCGGCGTGTTCCGGCGATTGTGGCTTCTTGACCGCCCGGCGCATGATTGAAAGCAGGTGAACGAGGTCGTCGTCCGTCGTGGGCAACTTCTTCGCGCAGAATTTCCGCAGAAAGACTTCGATCAGCCCCTCAAAGTGCTGCGGCGTATTCTCGGCCAGATAATTCATGCTGGTTTTGTAGGCCCGGCTGCCAGGCCGGTTGCTTTCCCGAACGGACCAGTGGGCCCGCTCGGCGGCAGCTCGGAGATCTAGGACAACCTCCCTCCCTGGAAGCGCGCTGATTGCCTGAAACGAAGGAAGCGCCTTCAACTGCTCCGGCTTCAGTCGGAACGTCTCGATGCCTTGGGAGTCGGCGAAGAACGCATCCATGTGCTCCTGTGCCTTCGCGAATTCGGGTTCAATTGTCCCAGGATACAGATCTAAACGTTCGGTATTCATGCAAGAGAGTTCCAATCACGTTCGTTTTTCGCCATCGGTCATCCTCCCACCATCGGCACCAGCATCACGAAGGTCACCTCGGTGTCGGCGGCGACCGTGAACTCCTCGTCGAGGGTCGTGGCCTGGCGGTCGCCCACGAGCACGAAGAAGCCGTTGCGCTCGAAGCCTTCGCAGGCGCGGCGAAACTGCTCTTCCCAGTCCAGCGCGCGCGGCTTCGAAAATCGGAAGCCGTTGAGCGTGCGCTCGGTGTCGGTCGGCTGCACGAGCCCGTGGAAGTTGGGGCCGGCCGGATTCGTGGCCGTGCCGGGCGCGGTGCAATTGTGGTCCTGCACCTCCTGCCAGATCCGGGCGCGGAGCAGTTCACGGACGGTCAGCCGCTCGGTGAGGTCGGCGAGGATGAAGGTGTGCAGCGTCTGGCCGGAGGCCGTCTCGTCGCGGATGGTCAGGGTGGCGGGCACGGCGGAAGCGTGCGAAGACGTCCGCGCCGCGCCAAGTGGAAGTTTGCCGTGAGGTCAATCGTGTCAGTCTGGCTGGGTGGACGCAGGTCGGGGTCGGCCAACCTTGCTTTCGCCGCTCCTGCAAGTCGGGGACGAAGGTGGCAGAATGCCTGAGACTGAGCGTGGACGGGGACAGGTAAGCTTTGGTCGGCGTTGAGTCACCGAGAACGAGTCAGTCAGGTGACCTTTCCCCCAAAAAGGGGCAGGTGAATCCGGTCAGATTCAGGGATTTGTTCGGAGTCCCGCCTTTAGGCGGCGGGGGGCACCCAAGGAAGGGCCCAGATAAGTTCGCCACTCGCCAGAATTTGCCGACGCTCCACCGGCTGCAGCCGGGACTCCCAACGGGCAGCGCGAATTCGCCCTGTAGAGCAACAGGTTGTCTGTCCCTCGGTGATTAAGTCAGTGTAGAGCAACAGGTTGTCTGTCTCTCGGTGATCAAGTCAGAGGTATATCGGCAATTTAGCCGGTGGTGCGCAAACCGCTCGCGATCGCGTTTACCGACAGCAGCAACTCCGGTAAAAGATCCTTCGCCACGGATTCCTCTCCGGCCGCTTGGCTCGCCCGCCACCGACGGAGCAACGCGATCTGTTGGCGATGAAGTACACCCAACGCTTCGGCCCGAAGATTCAGTGTTCGCGCCAGACGGGGTCGGCGCCCTTCAAACGCGCCCTCACGCAAACGTGTCAGTTGGTCCCGAGTGCGCTCCCATTCCGCGGCCACCAAGTTCCAAACCCGTTCGCGAATCGCCCGATCGTCCACGAGGTCCGTGTACTGCCGCATCACCGCCAGGTCGGAACTGGCGAGCGACGTTTCGACGTTGGTGATGACGTAATGCAGGAACGGCCAGGCGCGCAGTTGTCCCCGCAATAAGGAAAATTCGGCTTCACTCAATCCAGCGAGGGCGGAGCCGACCCCATACCAACCGGTGAGATAGAAGCGCGCTTGCGTCCACGAAAACACCCACGGGATGGCTCGCAGATCGGCCAGGCTGGCGCGGCCCGTGCGACGGCTGGGACGGGAGCCAATGCGGGTGTTCTCTAATACATCCATCGGCGTCGCCTGCCGGTGAAACGTTAAAAATCCCTCCGTTTCGAGCAACCCTCGGTACGTCTGCATCGAATCGTGGGCCAGGCGATCCAACAACGGGGCGGATGACGGAGCGATGGGTTCGGTGTGGCGATGTCGCCAAGTGGTGGCCGTCACTCCGGCGAGCAAGAGTTCCAAATTGTGCAGCGCGGTGCCGGGGTTGCCGTACTTCTGCGCGATTGTTTCTCCCTGTTCGGTGAGCCGAATCGCGCCGCGGAGTGATCCAGGCGGCAGCGCCTCTAGGAAACGATGGGTTGGTCCCGCACCGCGACTGACAGTCCCTCCCCGACCATGAAAAAACTGCACGGCTACCCCGGCGTCGCGTCCCACTTGAGCAAGTCGGGACTGAGCCCGTTGCAAGGCCCATTGGCTGGCGAGGATTCCTGCGTCTTTGTTGGAATCCGAATAGCCCACCATGACCTGTTGGCGCAGTTGGCCTGGCCTACCCGATCGAGCGGCCTGGAAGGCCAGGCTCGCCCGCGTCACCGGTTGTTCGAGGAACGCTCGCAGGATCGTGGGTCCTCGTTCTAGGTCATCGGCGGTTTCGAATAAGGGAACCACGGGAAGTAAACACACCAACCCCTCAGGGAAAAGCCGGAGTAGCCCTGCCTCCCGGGCCAAAACATACACGAGCATGAGATCAGACACCTGTCGCGTCATGCTCACGATCAGGCTTCCCACGCCTTCGGCACCGTAGCGGGCGAGGTGTTCGGCCAGCACGCGGTACGCGCCTACGACGGCGTCGGCTTCAGCGCCCGCGGAGGCCACTGGATGGAGGAACGGTCGCGGTGAACGCACTTCGTGTTCGAGAAAGCGGAGTCGATCCCGTTCCGTCCATTCCTCCCATTGCGAACCGTCGAGGCCAGAGGCTGTCAGTAACTGGCTCAGTGCCCGGTCGTGAAAGGCAGAGTTTTGACGGATATCCAGCCGAGCCAGGTGAAACCCAAACACATCGAGCGCCCGCTGAACCGGGCGAACGTCATGGTCGGCAAGACGTGCCGCTCCGGCTTCCACCAGGGATTGATGCAATACCGCCAGGTCGTTGGCCAGTTCCGGGGCGTGGGTGTAGCGGCCATCCCCTTCGTGGGCTTGCGCCAGTTGGCCGGGGCGGACATCGACCGGCAGTCGGGCCGCGAGCAGCTCGGCGGTTTGACGCCAAGGTTCCCCCGGATGCGCGGCGAGCACCGGACGGGCTGATTCACCCAAGGCAACAACCGCCCGATCCCTTAGTTCGCGCAGGCTTGCTGATGGAGCTTGGATAAGTTCCGAGAGCGGCAATTGCTCCGCCAAACGGGTCAATTGACGATACAAGACTACCAGCGCGTTGGCCCGCAAACGTTCCAGTGTTTCGGCGGTGACGCGGGCGGTGACGCCGGGATGTCCATCGCGGTCACCACCCACCCACAAACCAAATTTCAGGGCGGGCAAGGCCGCCGGTTCGCGAACTCGGTCCGGCGCGCAACCCGCCGCCGTCCATGCCGCACGGAACCGACGGTCGAGTTCGGGCAGGACCTCGGGGAAGACGTCGCGCAGATAGTTGAGCGCGTTGCGGCGTTCATCAGCCACGGACGGTTTCTCCAGGAGGATTTCGCCCGTTCGCCAAAGACGCTCCAAGGCCGCGCGGAACTCGACCCGAAGTCGTTCGCCGGCGGGGCCATTCAGGTTCCCCGAGCCCCGGTTTTCCAGCAAACGCATCAGGGCACGGTGCTGTTCCAATACGGAAAGGCGCTTGGCCTCAGTGGGGTGCGCCGTGAGAACCGGTTCCACCTCCACCTCGCGAAGCGTTGCGGCCAGGTCTTCCTCCGTGGCGCCCAAGCGCCGGCATTCCGCCAGTTGATCCGCCCATAAACCACGTTCTGCCTCCGCACCTTCAGCGTCCTCTCGCAATCGGCGCATGTCCGCGGCGGCGGTTTCCTCAATCAAGTTGAGCAACTGGAACGCGACCGCGTAGGCCAATCCTAACCGTGGGGGCGGCGGAGTCGCGGTGTCGTCGGGCAGGGGGCCCTGTCCGGGCAGCCAACGGGCCAATTCACCGTCCCCTGATTCAGTCAGCACCTCCGCCAGGATTCCCGTCAGCCAGCTCAGGTCTCGATCAATCTGGCGGAAGCCCAGTTCGACATAATCGGGTGGCAGCGAGGCGGAAGTGGAGGGATTAGACATTTGTTGGAGACTATCCGGGAGCGCCCGGTGGGAGTCGCCAAGAAGGAAATCAGAATTGGCAAAAGTCAAAACAGAGAAGGGACATTTCTTTTCGAGGAGAGGCGGGTCGCGGGTTCTAGTTTGATCCGAGGGATTACCTGTCGCCTGAGTCAGCAAAAACCGATTGACTCCCATTCTAAACTTATATGAGGTAACACTAATCTGAGAATCAGCATCCAAGCAACCTATGGCTCCCTTCTGCCAGTTTACCCCCCCAACACCGTTTCACCCCATTCCGATCGCTCCTAGCCGGGCTAGTTCCGCTGAACTTACCGGGCGGAACGGCCGCGGAAGCCCCGCGCCGTAACGACCCTGATTTCGCGGCCAACCGCCCCGAATTGACCAATGTGGTGAAGGGAATCAACCCGGCAAATCCGGCCGAGGCGCTTCCCTTTATAGATTACTCGGCCCTGACCCACTCGCTATCGTGTCTAGTTCGCGCAGTTCGACCCCAAAACTGCCGGGTTCGGGTCTTATGGGAAACTGGGGAAATCCTCGGCGAAGCAAAATCGCTCCGTTCCCCCTCGGATGAATGATAACGGATTGCCAGACGTTGATCCGCGCCCGGCTCAATAGCGGCAACAGCACCAACACCACCGAATGGCTCATTCGAACCAACGCCTACGGGTTAATCACCACCAATATGGTGGACACTCTAGGGCGACTTTTGGAAGTCCGCTACCCAGGGGCGGCGAACACCAAAGAGTCCTGGTACTACGAACTCTGGCCCGGACAAACCAACTCAGGCAGCACCTCGGGTCGCTTCTTACTGGACAATACCGCTTATGTTGATCGACTGGGGAACACGAACATGTACACGTGGGATCAATTGCGACGCAAAGCGTATGATCAGGATCCTCGCAACGCGACCACGCAGTACCAATACTGTGACTGCGGCGCACTGAGCACCCTGACGCGCGGATACGGCTCGGCGACTCCTGAGGCGACGAGTCTGCTGTACGATCAGGCGGGGCGAATGACGAACTACGCCTTCCCAGGAATCGGGTCGATCACATATCTGTACGACAGCGTGAATCGTCTCGTGAAAACCACTGATGCCTTGGGTAGCACCACCAATTACTACGACAACCTCAACCGACTAACCGAGGTGTGGAACTCATTCGGGAGACTGGATCTGCGCATTTACGATGAGGAAGATCGCTTGATTTCGTTGACCGACCAGAATGGCGTCACGACGACCCACACCTACGATGCGGCCGATCGGATGACCTATCGGGCGGTCAGCGGGGCGGGCAATGAATCTTGGGGATATTCCACCAACCTCACCGAAGCGACCTCGCACACTAACCCGGTTAGCGTGATCACTTCGTACAAATATCACGCCTTGGGTTGGCGCACCAACGAGGTGGTCACCGGCGTCATGACCAACCGTTTTTTCTACAACGGCGTCGGCAATTTGGTTCGACTCTGGGACGGCAACCAAACCGTGGCTACGGGTGCTCCCGCAACGAACGGGACGGTGTGGGTTTACGACGAATATGGCCGGGTTAAAAACAAGGTCTATGCCAATAATCAGACCCACTTAATCTACTACTACGATGCCGCCGGACGGCTGGCAAACCGCTGGAGCCAAGCCAAAGGCAACACCGCTTACTCGTACGACAGCAGCGGGAATGTCACTACGGTCAATTACTCCAATAGCACGCCGGACCTCACCTACACCTACGACGCGCTCAATCGGGTGACCAACCTGGTCGATGCGGTGGGCACGACCAAATTGGTGTATGCCAATGGGCTTCTCCACTACGAAGACGGCCCCTGGAGCGGCACCAACGACCTGGTGATTTACAGCTACAACAACGCCCGCGAACGCAGTCAACTGGTGATCCGGCAACCAACCGGCAATCCCTTGACCAATGCGTACGGGTGGGACGCGGGCAAACGGTTGTCCACCATCACCACTCCCGCCGGCACGCACACGTATCAGTACAACGGTCAGGGAAGTTTGGTTCGGAAGCTGCTCAATCCGAACAGCACCTTTATCACCAACACCTTCGACAGCGCCGCCCGATTACTTGATTCGCGGTACATGACCAACTCGACCTGGAACATCCTCAATCGTCACGGTTACGCGTACAACCACGCCCATCAGCGCACGACGCTCAGCCGGACCAACAGCAGCAATACCGGATGGAACGGCTACAGCACTGCCAGTTATGACACTGCCGGTGAAGTGCGCGAGGTGAAGGCTTACAATTCGAGTGGCGTCTCCGTTCCGGCGGAGAATTTCTTCTACGGCTACGACGCCGGTTGGAACATGCTCAAGCGGACTAACAATGTCACCGTGAGCACGTACACCCCCAACGTCCTGAACCAGGCGTCGGGCAGTTACGACAGCAACGGCAATCGGACTTCGGGAACCGAGACCTACACCTACGACGCGGAGAACCAGTTGGTGAGCGTGGAACAGGCGAGCTCCTGGAAATTGGAATACACCTACGATGGACGCCAACGTCTGCGCATCGTCAAAGACTACGAGTATTCGGGCGGCAGCTACACGTTGCGGAGCGAAAGGCGGTACCTCTATGACGGGATGCTGTTACTCCAGGAGCGCAATAGCTCGGGGCATCCGACCGTGACGTACACGCGCGGTCGGGATCTCAGCGGGACCTTCGAGGGAGCTGGCGGAATCGGAGGTCTCCTGACCCGGAGCACCCATGCGACCAGCAGCCCGTTCCAGCCGAACTCCCATGCCTTTTACCAAGCAGATGGCAATGGGAATGTCACCTACCTGCTTCGCAGTGACGGCACTTCCTATGCGGCTTACAAGTACGACCCCTTCGGACGGACCCTCTCCAGCGCGGGCACGCTCGCTTCCGGCAATCTCCTGCGCTTCAGCAGCAAGCTGTGGTCGCAAAGTTCGAGTGGATCGACCGGGCTCTATTATTATGGATACCGGTTTTATGATCCGACCAGTCAACGGTGGCTAAACAGAGACCCCATCAACGAGCCGGGGTTTGAACTCTTGCGAGGAAAGCAACAAATTGCAGACAACAGGCAGCACCGAGCCAGAGGCAAGGCTAGTGTCCCGAACGAGACACAAAACCTTTATCTGTTTGTGGGTAACGATCCCCTTGGTCGAATTGATCCGTTCGGATTGGATTGGTCCACGACAGGTGAGGCAATCTGGACGGCTCTCGGCTACATCGTTCCAGGAAGTGAAATTCCAGCAGCTGCAATGGCTGCATCGGATTGTGCCAAGATCCTGATAATAACGAAATTCAAGAATGCTTGCTTGAAGTGTATGAAGAATCCGCCGGACAGTGACCCTGATTGCAAAATCTGCGACGAATGGCAAGAGGTTGTAACCAAGCTACACAAATAGATATCAATCGTATGTTCTCAAGACGAATTGTTGCTATCGTTGGCTCAAGCCTGCTGGCCATCGTATTAACTGTTCTCGCCCAGGACACCAAGAGTCGAATCCTTGTTCAAAAAGACTCTCTCAAAGTAGTTGTTGATGAGCGATTCCCAAAAGTATTGGATTCAGAAATTCACATCGGCCCTAACCATCATCCTTACTTCCGCACCGAAGGTGACCAAACCGGCATCAAACACGCGGAGATCGATATCGATTTTCGCACTGCGGTTTCAGTGGTTCGCAAGGAAACAGAAAGCGAATCCTACGCGCTGTATTTCTTCTTTGAAGACGCCGACAAGAAAGTCGTCGGGATGTTTGACTTGAATATGGACGGGCAATGGGATGTGAAAAAAAGCCCGACCCGAAAACGTAATTTCATTTTCCTAGACAATGGGTGGCAGGAAACAGAAGCAATTGATGGGCTTCTTTCGGGCAAGCCCACCGCGAAGGTCGGTGGAGTGCTATACGAGTTTCTTGGGATGTGGAAATCAGTAAGATGATAATTGCGGCCATCTGGCGGGGCGAATACGAACCGCTGGTGTCCCGCACAAACGCAACAACGAAATCCCCTCGCTTGTTCAACACGCCCCGAATGCTCGCAGACCCGCGCCGTCAGGCCGGCTGCGAAAATCAAAGGCCAGCCGTCCTGCCGTCGCGGGCCTGCTCGCTCAAGACAAAGTGAGTCTGCCCGTGGCGTCGCCCGTCCCGGCACGCGGGCGGGACGAAAGGCTTTTCAATTGGAATGTCTCTCCCGCGCGCCGCACCGGCCGTCGTCACCGGCAGAACAAATGACGACCGCTGGCGCTGCCCGGAAACATCAGTTCGCTCTCGCTCAAAACTCCGGAACGAATGCGCGCGAGTGAGGACGTGCTCCGTGGGGACGCCGGGGGCGTGACGGTCACTCGTCGTGCTGGGGCGGAGTATTGGTCGCACAATATCGTGATAGCTTGAGTTGCCGCTCCTCTGCCGCAGGCGCAACCCAGAGGAGCGTCACCGTTGCGCGCGGCTGCGCAGAGCGTGTGGCCCAGCGTTCCGGCTACGGTGCTCGGAGCGATTGAATTTTAGTTGGGTGCTCCTGCGCGCCTGGGCCTCCACGCTCGCGCCACACCCTCTGCTCCGCCGTGCTCACTACTCAGAGCCATCAGATATTGTGCGACCAATATCCGCCTGGCACGCCTCGCGCCCGTCACGCCCCCGGCTTGCCCCACTGCGCAGTTTGAAAAGATGGGCGCAGGAAAACGCGGCGAACGTCGCGGATTTTTCGGGCGTCACTTTCCGCGTTCCACGTCGCGGGTGGTTCGCCGGAGAAGACAGCTTTTAGAGTGGCGGATTTGAAACGGCGACGCTCGCTTGTGAACTTGAAAGCGCCCGTTGCAATCGGGCGTCGCGGTCTTTGCTTTGTAGGCGCTCTGGCTGCCGCGCCGGGCCGCGTGGAGATGCTGCGCATCTCCTGGCAGCGGCTCACGGGTTGGCGGCGAAAAGGAGAGGGCACGCCCTACCCCTTAACTTCGTAACGATTTGGTGTCCGCGTTGCGGCCACGGCGCAGCCGCGCT
>Ga0209591_10001487_pt1 | contig 28943 bp, 22 predicted proteins | sample MAT01_FD_187207 | JGI IMG/M metagenome (GOLD analysis project Ga0209591, IMG submission 187207) | Freshwater microbial communities from Lake Fryxell liftoff mats and glacier meltwater in Antarctica - MAT-01 (SPAdes) (version 2) | ecosystem: Environmental > Aquatic > Freshwater > Ice > Liftoff... | reverse complement strand
GCGTCCACGAGCGTGATAGCGACGACGGCAATCAAGTCGACACGATAGCGTCTATTCTTGATCGCACCGTGTGTTGGTTCTCGGAGCACGACGATTATCCCGCCTAGGGAGCGAGGTTTTCGTGACGTTCGAATCAATGACGGTGCAAGGGATTCTTGCGACTACGGCGCAGTCGTCTCTGCTTCCGCCTGCTCCGGGGCCTGCTTGGTTCTTCCTGGACCGCCGGTCATCGTCACTGTACCCGAGCATCACTCCCTCGTCGCCCTCGCCGTGCGCCGCCGACCGAGGCAAGCAGAACAGCCAGGATGCCAATGGCACCGGCGATCGCCGCCCAGTGATCGCGAGCGGTGCCCAGACCCAGCGCGCCTGGCACCTGCTCGACCTTTGCGCCTCCCCTACCGCGGCCCCCGCAACGTTTGCCGCAGCAGCGTCGTCGGACCCAGAGGCGTTTCCACTTGCAACAAGCGCCGCGTCGTGGCCCCGATCCAGACCGTCACTTCGCGTTGTCCGCCTAATTGAAACAGCACGATGTGCGCAGGCTCATCGAACATGGTGGTCGTACCGATCACGCGCACCACGTAGTCGTGCAGCCCGGTTTCCAGGTCGTACACACGGAACACTGCGGCGTATTCTGGCGCGAGCGGCATCGCGCGTACAATCATGTCCCAATTTCCTGAATCGAAGACCGACGAGCCCAGGGTGGTATCAATCGCCACGCCGGGCGCGTCAAGCGGACCAATATTGCCGCGCACGCGTGTCCCATTGAACGTGATGCGCAACTGGCGTTGCGGCTGCACCGAGACGTGCAACCGCGGCGCTAACGTCAGCACGTCGGTTAACGTCGAATCAATCAATCGCGCCGTGCCGCGCTGCACCGTGAGCACGCGATGCAGCTGTGGTGTAGGCGACGCACGCTGTGTCATGACGTCGGTGATCGTCCCCACCGGGATCTCGTCGCCGTCGCGGTAACCCGTGAGCGTGTACGTGAGGGTGTCAGATCGCAGCGCCACACCACGTAGTGAACTGTCGCCCGGTACCACACGTCGCGGCGTTGCCGCGGTCACCGGAGCCTGGGCACCACTAGAGAGCACAGGCACAAGACACGCCACACCAATGGCGATTCTTACAGCAACCGTACACCTGACGAACGTCACGATATGGCACCGCACGAGAGTGGACCAACCGACGGACATGGAAGATAGTGCGCATGCAACCTTTCCCGGCATACCTCCGTCTTACGGACCATGTCACCCCCCAGAATGCTCCGTGTCCTCTTCGCGCTGCCGATGCTCGCACAAACAGCCGTGGCCGGGCAGTCCGCCGAAACCGTTCGCGGACGCGTGATCGACGACTCCTCGGGCGCGGGGCGCGGTGCGCAGGTCACCGTTACCCGCGGTCCCGATCGCCTGGTGCAGACGGCGCTCACCGATTCAGCGGGACAGTATTCCAGCCGCTTCGATCCGGGCACCGGTGACTATCTGGTCTATGTCTCCGCCCTTGGTCTCAAGCCGGCTCGACGACGCGTGCAGCGCGTTGCCAGTGAACGCGAACTCATCGCCGACTTTACGCTCGCCCGTGATCTGGCCATGCTCGCCGCGGTGAAAGTCGTCGCCGCAAAGACGCAACAGCTGAACGTGCAGTGGCAACCCATTCTTCCTATCAAAGTGCGTGGTCGCCGCATCACCTCGAACGTGATGTTCGAGAATCCGTTGGGTGGGCTGGATCAGGCGTTGCATGGTGCACAAAACCTTCGTGGGTGGGGCACACGGGCGACGCCCGATCCAGTCTTGCTTGTTCCACGAGGCTTTGACGCGACGGTGCGGCGTTTTCGCTACGACGTCAACCCACGGTTTGGCGACACACGCGCCTTTCGTACGCTCAGTCGGCAACCCTTTCGCGTGACGCTCGACTTTTCGCTCGAGTTCTCCGTGCCATACGATGTCCAGCAACTGCGTCGTGCGGTCGAGCCCATGAAGGTGAAGAACGGCTATGCACCGCGTGGCGTCGACTCGATCGCCGACATCTACCTGCGGAACACGTCGAACCTGCATCGGTTGCTCCTTGCCGAAAGTGATTCGATCTTTCTCACGCCGCCGCAGATCGCAGCCCTGATCGCGGCCGACTCTGCGTACTCGGCCAACGTGCGAGACATCTACGTGCCGATGGCCCGCTTTCTCGCCAACCGCCAGAGTCGCGTGGTGGGTAAGATCGAACTGGATAGCGTACAAGCGGCCCCCAAGCGTTACTGTCCGCTGTTCTGGGACCAGGTCGACATCGTGGAACGCATTGCCACCCCACAGCAGAAGGAGCTATTGCCGTTCATTCGCAACATGATGGCGGTTGCGAAGAGTGAGCGAAAAGAACAGCAGTGGAGCTTTGGATACGAGGTGCCACTCACACCGAACAAGCCGAGGGTTGGAGGGAGCTGAAGGTAACCCGGCGAGAATTTCGCGGCCGCCTGCGCCCGATGCACCGCGCGTAGCCCGGGCGGCTCCCGGGCGACGGCATGATTCGCCCGGCGGGCAATCGGTTACCTGCTGGGCGTCGCCCCAACGTACGTTCTCGTCATGCCTCTGAACTCCGCACGGTCCTCGACGTTTGCAAAAGAAGCTTCTGGAAGCTACCTTGTGGCACATGCGCGCTGTCGGACTCAAGGTTCTCAAGAACAAGCTCAGCGAATACGTCCGGCTGGCGGCTGGTGGCGAGACCGTGCTGGTGACCGATCGCGACCGCGTGGTAGCCGAACTCGTCCCCCCTCGCGAGGGACGGAGTGCGCTGCTGGCCGACGCGATGCTGGCGGACGCCGTACGTCAGGGGTGGCTCACGCCGCCAATAATGCCGGGGATCGGCCCGCCGGCCGGAACGCCCATCGCGTCTCTGGGCCAGTTGCTAGACGAGCTGACGCAGGATCGCGGCGAGCGATGATCTATCTCGATACGTCTGTCGCACTCGCGCAGCTCCTCGCAGAAGACCGGCGTCCGCCAGACGCGCTCTGGAGCGAGACGCTCGTATCGAGTCGGCTGCTGGAGTACGAACTGTGGACGCGCATCAACGCGCGCGGACTCGCCCGCACACACGACGAGCCGGTGCGCGCGTTGCTCGGGCGGCTGGCCTTTCTTGAGCTCACGCGTCCCGTGCTCGCCCGCGCGCTTGAGCCGTTTGCCAAACCGCTGCGCACCCTCGATGCGTTGCATCTCGCGTCTATGGAGTTCCTGCGGCAACACGGGCAGGAGGTACGACTGGCCAGTTACGATGAGCGGCTGGTGGCGGCTGCGCGGCAGTTGCATTTCGCCACCTTGGAGCTATAAAGGAGCAGCCGCCGCAACAACACCTTAACGAGATTTACGACGCATCGTGATCTTTCTGCGACTGAAGTAGCCTTCGTCATGGAATTGCCGTGGTTTCAGAACGCCAGTATCGCCCAGCTCTCCAACATGCCGTGGCCAGCAAGTATCATCGGCATTGGTCCCACCCCGAAAGTGACCTCGCTGATAAGCCAATTGCGTCGCGACATGCGCAGATGCTTTAACGGCATCAGGGAATCGGCCAGTAGATCTTGTCGAGCGGAAGTAGTGCGCGTCCATGCGCATCGAACTGCTCGTAGTGATCAACGACCAGCGCCGCGAGCTCATTAAGATCAAGGAGCGTGACGGGGATCGTTGATCGCTCGGCCTCATACTTCGCTTCCTTACTGAAGCCACCCGTGCTCACATATAGTCCGCGGGCATCGCCGCGTAGACCGGCCGTAAAGCTCCTAATGTCCTGTGCGCCCATCGCGCCCTTGCGGTGCTTCACTTCGCAGATGACACGAGGGACTGCAGCCCAAGCCCGTCTGGTGATGCCAGCACGTCGCGCCCGCGATCGGGGCCGACCGCTGTCACCCTCGCGCGAAGACCCAGCGCGCGCAGCGGTGCCGCCGCAAGGTTCTCCATGTCCCTCGGGTCCAGCCTGCTGATCCTGTCCTTTATGAACTCGTGCGAACGGCTAAGCTGATCGCGATAGATCCGTTCGGATTCCGTGTACTCCGTCAGTGGCTCGGCGGGCGATGTATCGGACGAGCCACTGGTCCTTGTCGCTACCCTTTCGAACTCACCGAATACGTGCTCGCCAAGTTCGAAGAGACTAATTGTTGATCCGAGCGAGTTTCGAACGTCTGGTGAAAGGACGTCTCTTGAGACCTCCCGTTCCCATCGAACACGCCGAATGTGTGCGTAGTCAGTCACGTGTCCCGGTGCGTACTCATAGTCACCGACTGTCACGCCAACGTGATATAGGCGCGTGGCGGGGTCGTAGGTGACGACATGGTCGCCACGCTTGATAACCGTGCGGAACCTATGTGTGACTCCAGCGGCCGAGGCGTTTTGCACCTTTGACTGCGCTGGATAGGTTTTACGCAAGGCGCCCTTGAGTGCGTCAAGCGTTTCAAGCGTTGAGAAATCACCGACACCGTCAAAGCCGAGTGCGACACAGCCCTTCTCAACGACCTCGCTTGCGAGGTAGCCGCCTTCGCCCGCCCGCACCATCCAGAAATTGCTCAACGTATTTATCCTCGAAGTTTGAGCCGTGTGACCGAAGCTACACTCACTCGGCGTACAAGAGTTCCGCCTGCGCGGGCACCGTCTTCACCTCATCGTCCTGCAGGTCCGGTGGATAACCGTACCTGTTCAGAATGCGCTTCACCATGATCCTTGCCCGCGCGCTTTCTCGCAGTGTCCAGTCGATCGTGGCGCTCTTCTTCACCTGCGTGATTTTGATCAGCTCGTCGATGACCTGCATCGTAGAGATCGCGCGATTGTATTATGCGTTCAGCGTCTGTTTGAGTTTCTCACTGAAGATTTGGGCCTGAACGAGATTGCGCTTTGACTGTGTCTTGAGTCCGTCTTTGAGCAGCTTCGCCAGCAACTCAGCGGCGACGTTCTTATGCTTGAGGCCGCGCACCTCTGCGAGGAACTGATCGCTGAGGATGCTGATGTCGGGCTTGGATAACCCAGCCGCGGTGAACACATCTATCACCTGTCCTTCCCTGGTGATCGCTTTGCTCACCAGCTGGCGGATGGCTGCGTCGATTTGTTCTGGGCTCTTGCCGCTGCCGCCGCTCTGCTTGTTCAGGGCCGCTTGCAGTGCTTGAAAGAAGCTGACATCGTCGCGGATGTTGGTGGCCTCATCACTGGCGGCGCACAGCGCGAAGGCGCGCGAGAGTTCCACCACGACTTGCACCCAGCGTTTCTTCCCATCCTCCTGCTCAAGGATGTGCTCCTGTCCTGCGGGGATGAGCGACAAGCGTTGCGTTGGGGTGCCGGTGGTCCATGGGTCCCACCAAAACCCGTGCATCATGTCACACGCGACGCCGTGCTTCTCCAGCATTACGGCGATGGCTTGCGCCGTGTCGAAAGTTGGGTCGCCCTTGCGACCGCTCTCTGTGTAGGTCGCGAGCGCACGCTTGAGTTGATCAGCAAGGCCGAGGTAGTCCACCACCAAGCCGCCGGGCTTGTTGCGGAACACACGGTTCACACGCGCGATGGCCTGCATCAGACCGTGGCCCTGCATGGGCTTGTCGGCGTACATCGTGTGCAGGCACGGCGCTCCACCCAACATGACTCTGATCTCGGCGGCGAACGAGCGAAGTGCGCCACTGCTGAAGCCACAGGGTATTCGCTTTCACGCGCATCGGATCCCTTGTACATCGACATGCGTCGATACCACTCGCCGGGATTCGGCGCCATGGAGACCGGGACCATTCGCTGTAGGAGGGCTGATGGAGCGCCACCGTAGAGCAAGTTCTTGCACCCCCAGCACTGGGTATGCTGCGGGTCCTTTGAACCGAAACAGTAGCGACACACCGTCGGATGAGCGAGCGGCGGTACCGCGCACGCGTCGCGTCGAGAGCCTGTTCGAGCGAGGCGAATGGCGGCGTGCTCACAATCGTGCTACGCCGGTATGAGTTCCCGCAGCTCGGCGTCGGGAGACAAGCCGTCGACGAGATCGCGTGAGGTACGCAGGATGCGCGCGCGGACGTTCCCCACGCCCTTGTCAACCATCACGCGGGCCCACTCGTGATCATCCACCAACGATTGAAGCAAGTACACCGCGCGTCCGTGCTCCAACGCCACGCGGGCCTGCATTCGTGCCCCTGATGTCTCGCCCGCTTCCACCACGACCGTCGCAAGACTCAAACCCGACATGGTGATGTTTCTGGTCGGGAAGGTCCACTTGGCACCATGCTGCTTTGGTAAGAATTGCGAGACGAGCGCACCGTGGGCGCGCACGATGTCACGCGCCAACGAGGCATTCTCTTTGGGGAACACCTTTTGAAGTCCGGTACCGAAGACGGCGACCGTGCGCGCACCGATACGGAGCGCCTCCCGGTGCGCGGCCGTGTCGATGCCAGCGGCGAGACCCGAAAAAATCGTGATACCGGCCTCGCCAAACGCACGAACCAGCTTTTCCGCGCGAAGTTTCCCCTTGTCAGATGCCGCGCGCGTTCCGACGACGGCAACGCCCGGCGCGCTGGTCAGCGCCTCGGATTGCCCTTCGACGAACAGCAAGGCCGGTCGGTTGTGGATCGTGCGCAGCTGATACGGATACTCTTCATCCAGTACCGTGGCCACGAGATAGGGCAGCGCGGCCCACGACGCCACCTCGACCGCGGCCTTATAACGCGCCTCGCTGGGCACAAGGTCGAAAAGCGCCGGCTGGGCGTCCTGCTCGATCGCACTGGAACACGCACGCTGAAGTAGCCGAACGGCGGAGCCGGACTGCTCGACCAGACCCGCCAAATGAGACATCGGGAGCGTTCCCGCCTGTACGAGGGCCACCAGCGCGATGCGCTCGTGAGTGCGGTTACCGGGAATGAGACGGTCGGAAGTCATTAAAGTGGTAAAGTGCGCTGGTCAAAGCGGGCGCGATACCACCACGCCCGCAATCCACACCGAATGTATACCGAAACATAATCACTTCGCCAGCGTCCGCCGTGGTGACTGGCGCCTCGCGATGGTTCCATACGGCCTTGCCGCGTGGTCAGCGCGGCTTGAAGTTCGCCGCCATTGCCGTCTTGGCGTTCTGGAACGACTGCGCGCGCTCGGTGGACTGTTCCAGCTTCACCAGCCAGTGTCTATTCCCGATCGGAGCGACATCGGCCAGTGCACCAGATGTCGGATGGCTCATTTTCACCGCCAGCGGTTGTTTGGTGTCACAGTGAATGGCGCAACCGCCCTTCCGCGCGGCAGAACTCGTGAAGGCCATGCCGTCCGACACCACTATATGCACGTCAAGGCCGATGTCGTTGGCCTTGCTGCCGTCGCGGTTCTGCGCCGAGAGCTTGTTGTGGAGGAACACCGCGTCCCGAGTCATATGGGGATTGGCTCGCGAAATCACGGTGGACTTCAAGTTGTTGCTCCCCGTGTGATCGGCGCACACTTCGGCGCCGATGGACAGGCCGCCTGCCTCGAATGTCCCGTCGTTGTGGCCGCCGTGAAAATCGAAGGCCTTCGTTTCGAAGCTGTCGAGTTCGTGCGACTCTACCATCTTGTGATAGGATTTGATCACGTTGCCCCGGTAGATCACCAGCATGGTATTGCGGACGATGCCCCTGCCGGTCACCTTGCCGAAGCGACCAATGGTGGGCGTGGTCTGTGTCCAGAAGATCGTACCGGGAATGACCAGCACATTGCGACCCTTGGTCGCCTGGATCATGTGAAATTCCAGCAACTCCCGTTCGGCCCGGCTGAACATCGTGCTCTTGTCTTTCGACCCGGCGAAATGGGCAAAGGTGGCGGGTGAGATCCGCGGTACGCCCAGCGAATCCGTGGCATGGTAACTGTCCTTCAGCTTCCTGACCGCCGCGGCCGGGCTCTTCCGGAAGAAATATTCGGGCGCCACAACGATATGCAGCGGATTTGCATCTTCGGCCGTTGGCGCCACGGCCGTGCTGCAGAGCCGCTGCAGCATCAACACCTTTTGCGTGAAATCCAAGATTGAGTTTCCCCAGTAATCCTGGATCATCGAGACGTAGAGTGCGCGTGTGGACATGCCGCATAGTTTGGATGCTCGTCTGCGAGACGGCAAGGTCAGGCCTGCCGGTTTTTGGGACTACCGTAGCCCCTGCAACGCAGCGACTCGCGAAATTCAGTACTTCACGATACCGCCCATGCGATTTCTGAACGGTGCGGCGAACGCATCATCGGTGATCAATCGCGTCACGCTGAATCCCGCTTTGTCCTTCGGATACACGTGCGGTTGGTCGATCTTCGCGCGCAATCCGGCGAGGTACGCCTTGAACGCGGCAACGGCGTCGTCGGTAAGCAGGACCGCCTTCAACTGCACATCATCAAGCTTGGTCTCGGTGATGCCCTTGATGAAATTGGTTTGGCCATCGTCGGCGGTGGCGCCGTGATGCACACGATACACGTCAAGGATCGCGAGGACATAGTTGCTGTCGACTTCACCAACGCCGCGCTCCGGGAAAGGCGATGCCGCGCCGAGCTGGCGCTGATAGGACTCCGTGTTGGCGGCCATGAAGTGTGGCGGGAACGCGAAGACCAGGATACTGGTGCGACTGCCGATCAGGTAACACTCGTCGCCACTCCCCAACTGCACTTTACAGAGACTTGCACGAGTGGTTTTTGCAGACTGATCAATGACTGGAGTCCAACGGGCGAACAGGTCGCCCGCCGCCGACATCTGACTGCGAAACTTGTAGATGGAGCCGTCGTCGATGCGCGGGAAATACATCGCGTCGTCCAGTTTGCTCGCGATGCTGATCACGCTATGCAGGCAGTTATCTTCGGCACCGCGTCTGAACCATAGCTTGTTCGCGGTATTGATATCAGAAAACGGATGCCACGCTTGCGCCATATTCATGCTTTGCACCAACACCGGCACGTGCGACCGGGCCTTGATGCCCTGCGCCTGAATCGCCTGCCACGATCGCGAGTCCGATCGGTATCCAAGCGCAATCGAAAAGGTGATCTGGTTGTTCGCCTGCACCGCCGGCATCGTGACCTGATGCGCGAACAACGACTCCGCGGTCTCGCGATAGGCGATCGGGAACTCCTCAAAGCCGAGGGCGAGCAAGTCGCGCAGCATCTGCTGCTTCGTAGCGTCGTCCAACGCCTGCGCCGCCGGTTTGAGTTTCATGCCACGCCCGCTGATGTTGATCTGCTCTGAATCACCAGCGTTCGCCGGCATGCTGTCTGCGGTGAACATGCGCGTAGCGACCGACCAAAAACGGCGCACCTCGTCATTCGCCGCCTTGCTGGTTCCGCCGCGCCTCCCTTCACTCCAGAAATAGTTGAACCACCATTCAAAGGAGTACTCCACAATCGTATCGCGCGGCGGCGTAAAGGACTTCGGCTGCACGGGGTTACCGATCTCGTGCGGCCGTCGACCCAAATAGTCTTCGGTCACGCCAAGCGCGTTGGCGAGTCGCGCGTTCTTCTGCGCCAGGGTTTCAACGGGCCTGGGAGCTCCCATGCGTGGCGGCGGCGGCGGTGCAGTCATGCGTTGTTGGGGCGAAGAACTGGTGCGGCAAGGAAAGTGACTTTTGTCGATCGATCGAGTATAGGGCGTCGTGCCGGTCGGCGCGAGGAGGGTCAGTCATACCCAACGCGTCGGCTTCTCGCGATGACCCCGTCGCGTCCGGCCATCCGACGGACGAACGTGACAGGCACGGGCGATTTGTCCAACGGTCCACCGAACGTCAGCTCTTTGGTGGTTTCACCCTGGTCGGCGAGGGCGCCTGTCATCTGAAACGTGCCGGCGCTGGTTGTCTGACCCCTGAGCGCCTGCGGGACCGCGATCGACACGACACCGCACGGTGCGCTGTCGGTGGGCGAGGCGCTGCACGCGAGGGACAGCATGGTCAGCGGCAACGTGGCGAATTTGAGGGTCGACGTCATGGGTGGCTCCAGTGGGGTGGTGTGCGACGTGCCGATCATCGTCGCGCGCTTCACACCAACGGCGTCGAGCACGGCACCCATGTCGCCGATGGTATCCTCGACCGTCGGCGCGCCCTTACCGCGGTCGGAGAGACCAGTCCCGCGCTTGTCGAACATCAGCACGCGCGCGTGTGTGAAAAGGGCTTCGAAAAAGGCGACGTACCCGGGCTGGTCGAGTGCGACTTCGCGATGCGACAGGAAGCCATGCACGAAGAGCACGTCGATCGGCCCGGACCCGACCTCCTGATACGCGATCGTGCACCCCTCACGCTCAACGAACGCGATAGGCGACCAGACCACCGGCGCACGGTCCGCCACTGACGAGCGGTCCAGCAACCCCGCGGCACGCGCGCGCTACCGCGTCGGCGCGCGTCATCACGTCAAGCCGCGCAAAGATCCGCGTGTTGTACCAGCGAACGGTCTCGACGGCGAGGCCGAGGCGCTCACCGATGATCCGATTGCTTCAGCCGTCGGCGAGCCCGCGAAGAATTCCTCGAGTTCGCGCGGCGTTTAATCGACTGACGGGTCGGCGTGCAAAAGGAACACCCCAGATGAGTTCGTTCTGCGGGGCAGGCGCGCCGGTCTGCCGCGGGTGGGAAGATGCCGACCACGACGGTGGTCGTCAAACTGCGCCGTGCTCGATCACCACGTCCCGCGTACATCGCGAGCGCCGGAGTGCGAACGGAGCGACGCTCACACCAGACGAATTGGTCCCGGGTATTGCCCCACGACGGCGTCGGCGGTGACGAGCGTGATCCCTTCGCACGTGGCCTGCGCGATCAGCAGCCGATCGAAGGGGTCACGATGCAGGTCTGGCAGCGCGGCGACGCTGACGGCGTGTTCACTGGTGATGGGTAATTCGACGTAGCCGTTGTCCAGCAGACCACGACGCAACACCCGAGGTTCCACGCGGAAATCTTCGCGGCCCAAGGAATTCTTGATCGTAATCTCCCACAGGCTCGCCGCGCTGAACAACAACTCGTGGTGCGTATCGGTGATCAGTTTGCGGGCGGCCGCAGGCAGCCGTCGCGGATGCGCTGCCGCCCATAGCAACAGCTGGGTATCGAGCAGGAGTTTCACGGCGGGATTGCGTCGTGCTATCGGTCGTGCCCAAACATGGCCGCAATCACGTCGTCACCCATGCGATCGAAATCCTTCGGGACGTCGATCTCGCCCGTGAGAAAGCCCACACGCCTGGGCTTTGTCGGTGCATCGAGGGCCGTCACCTTCACCATCGGCTTACCCGCTTTGGCGATAACGAAGGAGTCGCCGCTCGCCGCCTGATCGACGAGGCGCGACAGATGCGTCTTGGCTTCGTGGATGTTGATGGTGGTCATGGCTGCTTGATTGCGGTAAACTAGACTAGGTAAACTAAGTTAGTATGAGCGCCGAATGATATGCAACTGTGGAAACGGCGGCGGACCGTACCCCACAAACAGATACTCAATCACAGCGGGCACGGGGTGCACGCAGACTCGTGGCGACCACCCTCCGCGAACTCCAGGGTGGCGCTCCGGCACTCGCCGTTGCCAATTACCTGCCAGCTGGCACCAATGCACCTTCACGACACGTCTCTGGGAATCACGATGACGCCCTCGCCCCTGCGTGTGCCTGAGTAGTACGTGCCAACATCGATTCCAAGGCACCTGGTCCCGACGAATGTCACGCCGCGCGCACAAGGTCGCACGGAGTGTGACGTGTTTCTCGTCTGAGCGAGCCTCGCACTCATGTACGTCGTTTGTGTACCAGCAGAGGTTTCCTTCGCACGTCTCACCGGAGCGCCATGCTGTGCCGCACTCTCTGATCGTTCGTTTGCTCAAGGCAGCCAAGGGGGCGACAGCCTCACTCGCGAGCCGCGCGTGCAGCGTGCGCTCGGCCATGCTGCTGCTGTGCGCCGCAGCCGCCATGGCCTGCCAGGACGCGGCGGCACCAGATTCGCCACCGGTCGGCGGCATCACCATTTCGCTTGAAGGGCTGCCGGATGGCGCGACGGCCACCGTCCTGCTCAGCAAGGGCAGCCGGTCGCGCTCCGCCTCCGCCAATGCCAATGCCTCCGCCAATGCCAATGCCACGCTCGACGGGCTCGACGTGGGCGAGTGGACGCTGAGCGCAAGCAGCATCGAGGTGAACGGCATTACCTTCGAGCCGTCGCCCGCCATCGCAACGGTCACCATCGCGGCGCGGTCTGTCGGATCCGCGCGTGTCATTTGGACGCCAATCACGGGATCGCTGCAGCTCGCGGTCCTCGGGCTGCCACCGGGCGTGTTGGCGCACGTCATCGTCTCCAGCATCACCGTGTCGCGCACCGTCACCGCCTCGTCGCTGGTCTCGGGCCTGCCTCCCGGACTCTACACCATTGCGGTGCGCGATGTGCGCGCGCCCGACGGCACGATGCGCGGTGAGGTGCTGTCGCAAACGGTGTCCCTCAACGCGTCGGTCGTGCCGATGGCGGCGTCAGTGTCGTACCGGCTCGCGCCAGCTGCCGTGGATGTCGTGGTCTCCGGACTGCCCTCGGTGACGGCCGCCCTCACGCTCATCGCGCCGAGTGGACAGAGTACGGCGGTGGGCGGCAGTACACGGCTTGTGCCCGTCGCAGCGGGGCGTTGGCAACTGCTCGCGGCGGCGGTGCAGGCGAACGGCTTCACGTACAGGCCCACGCCGGCCGTTCACGACACCAGCGTGAGCGCGGGCGATACGCTGCGTTTGCCGGTCACTTACGCCCTGTCGAGTGGGGCCTTGGCCATCGCGATCACCGGCTTGCCCGTTGGGGCCACGGGAAGCGCGCGCGTCAGTGGTCCGAATGGGTTCGATCGCGCTGTCACGTCTACCACCACGCTCACCGATCTCGCGCCCGGTACGTATGCCGTGTCGGCAGACTCCGTCATCCGCACTGGATTCGCGTGGCGCCCGTCGCTGCCCGCACAGCAGGTCACGGTCTCGGCGTCCATGGTCGCCGCTCCGGCCAGCGTCGTCTACACCGCGGTCACCGGCACCCTCGTGGTCACGCTGAGCGGTGTGCCGAGTGGCGCCAACGGCTCGCTGCGCATCACCGGCCCCTACGGATTCGATCGGACGGTGACCGCCAACACGGTGATCACGCCGACAGCCGCTGGATCGTATACCATTGCCGCCACCACGTTCGCCGCCAGCGGATTGACCTACGCGGTTACGCCGCCATCGGTCATTCGCACGGTTACCATCGCCGGTCGTGACTCGGTGGACATGCGCTACGCCGCCGCGGTGGGCAGCGCACAGATCACCGTGAGCGGACTCCCCACCGGAACGAACGCCGCACTCACGCTGACCGGCAATGCACAGTCGCTCGCCCTCACCGGCAGCACCACCCTCCCAATATTGGGTGTGGGAGCGTACACACTCACCGCCGCTGCGGTGACCATGAGCGGGACCACCTATGTGCCCACACCAGCGACGCAGAACCTGACGATTGCCAATGGGGCGCAGAGCAACGCCACCGTGACGTACGCGGCCGCTGTCGCGGGCGGCAGTCTGCAAGTCACCGTCAGCGGATTGCCCAATGGCACGAACGGCGCACTCACTGTGTCGAACGGCAGCACCACGCTACCCATCACCGGCACCACAACGCTCGCTGGATTGGCTGCGGGCAGCTATACGATCACAGCGACATCAGTCAGCGCGAGCGGCACTACCTACAATCCGACACCCACTTCGCAGAACGTGACGATCACCAACGGCGCGCAATCGACGGCAAGTGTGAGTTATGCCGGCGTCTCGGCGCTCATCGATTTGGTCATCGATCAAGCCTATGTCACGCAGGCAACGCAGAGGCTGGATGGAAGCGTCGCGCTGGTAGCGGGTCGTGACGCGTTGCTGCGCGTGTTTGCGCGGGCAGATCGTGCGAACACGGTCACGCCGTCCGTGCGCGCGCGCATCTACGACGGCGCGACGCTGTTGCAAACGGTGACTCTCACCGGGCCTTCGGGTGGTGTGCCGATGGCAGTCACCGAAGGGACGCTGTCGTCTTCCTGGAACACCGTTGTCACTGGGGCAAACGTGCGCACGGCGATGCGCATTTTGGTGGATATCGACCCGACCAATGCGGTTGCCGAAAGTGATGAGGCCAACAACAGCTGGCCATCGACCGGCACGCCGCAGAACGTCACCGTTAACGCGGTACCGACGTTCAACGTGCGCTTTGTGCCAGTCACGGTGGGCTCGCTGACCGGGAACGTGTCTGCCGGCAACATGAATTCTTTCCTCGCAACCACGCGCTTGCAGTGGCCGATCGGGACGATCAACGCCAGCGTGCGGGCACCGTTTACGTCCAGCGCGGATACGATCACCTCCAACGACACCAACGGGCATTGGCTGACGGTGCTGAGCGAGATCAACTCACTGCGCAGCGCTGATGGGGCGCCGGCCACGACGCACTACTACGGCGTGCTCAAGGTCGGATATGGCAGCGGGATCGCCGGCTATGGCTACGTGCCTGGTCGTACCGCCATTGGCTGGGACTATTTGCCCAGCGGTGATGGCGTCGCCGCGCACGAGTGGGGACACAACTTCAGTCGCAGCCATGCTCCTTGCGGCGGCGTGGCCAGCTCGGACCCCTCGTATCCGTATGCCGGTGGTATCATCGGCGCCATCGGCTGGAATAGCACCACCAACACGCTCCTGCCGACGACCCACAAAGATCTCATGGGCTACTGCAGCCCCGTGTGGGTTTCGGATTACAATTGGGGGCGCGTAATGACCTACCGGCAGTCGGCCGGAGCGATGGCAGACGCGCCAAGCACCGGCGCTGGCCTTTTGGTCTGGGGACGTGTCGTGAACGGAACAGTGCTGCTGGAGCCGGCCTTCCGCATCACGGCCCCCCGCACCGCCGCATCGACGCGCCCCACCCACATGGTTGAAGCGCTCGACGCCGACGGGAGCATCCTGCTCGAACTGCCCATCTCGGCGGACCGCGTCGACCACGTCACGGATCGCGAGGAGCGTCATTTCGCCGCCGTGGTGCCTTGGACGGCGTCGCTGGAAGACGCACTCACCCGCGTGCGCGTGCGTGACCTGCGGTCGCCGCTTGTGGCCGCCACAAGGGCAAGTGCTTCAGCGGTGGCCGAACGTCGCGTGCGTGGTGCTCCTCGCCTCGCGGTGGCCATGCCAGACCCCCAAGTGGTGACCGAGGCCGCGTCGGCGGGTCGAGTACGCGTGCGGTGGGATCAAACACGCTACCCAATGGCGATGGTGCGCGACGCCACGTCAGGACAGATCATGGGGTATGTGCGCCAGTCTGGCGACGGTGTAGTCTCCAGTGGTCGACGACTCGAGATCGTGGTGTCGGACGGCGTTCGGTCGGTCGTCAAACCGGCGAACTAGCCGACGCCCTCGGCCGGATCGCACACAACGGAAGCACCAACACCGACGTACTCCGTACTCGTGGTCACGGAGCAGGAAAGGCGAGAAGCGCTAGTGCTTCTCGCCTTTCCGCTTTGTAGCTTTCACCAGTCGCACTCACACGCACGTCCTTCGCTGTATTCCGTTACGATCCCGACACGATCCCATGGCTGCTTTTGACGTCATCATACTCGGCGGCGGTCCCGCCGGTTACGTCTGCGCGATTCGTTGCGCCCAACTTGGACTCACCAGCGCCGTCATCGAGCGCGAAGCATTGGGCGGCACCTGCGTGCTGTGGGGCTGCATTCCCGCCAAGGCGCTCCTCGAAAGCGCGAATCTCGCAACACGACTCACGCACGCCAACGAGCACGGCATCACGCTCGACGGCATCACGCTGGATTTTGGTCCAGCCATGAAGCGTTCTCGCTCCGTGAGCACGCAGAACTCGAAGGGCGTGGAGTTCCTGTTCAAGAAGAACAAGGTGACATGGATTCGTGGCGAAGGAGTGATGGAAGCGGGCAAGAAGGTCACCGTCACGAACGCCGACGGCAAGAAAGAAACGCACGAGGCGAGGAAGGCCGTCGTGATTGCCACCGGCTCGCGCGTGCGTGGCCTACCGCAGGCGGGCTTGGAGCTCGATAAGCATGTCGTGCTGTCCAGCGACGATGTGCTGGTCGCCGAGAAGGCGCCGCGCAGCATGGTGATTGTGGGCGCGGGCGCGGTGGGCTGCGAGTTTGCCGATGTCTTCAGCGCGTTCGGCACGAAGGTCACGATGGTCGAAGTGGCACCAGTCATTCTGCCCATCGAAGACGCCGACTGCAGTGCCGAATTGACGAAGGCGTTCAAGAAGCGCAAGATCGAGATCCTCACCGGGGCCAGGATCACCAGTGTGAAGGTCAGCAAGACTGGCGCGAAGATGGTCGTTGAAGCGGGTGGCACCACACACACACTCGACGCGGACAAAGTGCTGGTGGCCGCCGGACGCGCGCCGAACGTCGAGAAGATTGGCCTCGAGGCGCTGGGGATCGCCAAGAGCGATCGCGGCTTCATCAAGATCAACGAGAAGATGGAAACCAATGTCGCCGGTTACTTCGCGATTGGTGATGTGGCGGGCAACCAGATGCTCGCGCACAAGGGATCGCGCGAAGGCCACGTGTTGGCCGACATGTTAGGCGGACAGCACACGCATCCGGTGAACTACGGCAACATTCCCAGCTGCACCTACTGTCACCCCGAAGTGGCGTCGATCGGGCTCACGGAGCAGCAGTGCAAAGACCAGAAGTTGGACTACAAGATTGGCAAGTTCCCGTTCTCAGCCAACGGCCGCGCCCGCACGTCGGGTGAAACGGATGGGTTCGTAAAGATCATTCGCGACGCGAAGTACGGCGAGATACTTGGCGCACACATCGTGGGCGCGCACGCGACGGAGATCATTCACGAGCTGGTCGTGGCGCGCGAGAACGAGTTCACCGTGGAAGAGATCGACCTGGCGGTGCACGCGCACCCCACGCTCAGCGAAGCGATCGGGGAGGCGGTGCTGGACTCGCTCGGCAAGATGATACATGCGTGAGTAAGTCGGGAGTACTTAGTACTTAGTACCAAGTACGGACGTGCAGTACTTGGTACTTCTTCCTGCAGTAGGGAGTACCTTCGCGGCAGTAGGGAGTACGGGAGCCGCTCTGTATGACGCGTGAACAACACCTACTGCGGCGAGAGTACCACCTACTGCGGCGAGAGTACCACCTACTGCGGCGAGAGTACCACCTACTGCGGCGAGAGTACTGCCTACTGCAGGTCTGTACTTCATACCCCCTACCACCTACTTCCGACTTGCTCAACCTCCTCCGCCTCGGCATCGTCGACTACGCGTCCGTGTGGGCGCTGCAGAAGGCGCTTGCACAGCAGCGAGGCAGCGGGGAGTTGGCGCACGATACGTTGCTGCTCGTGCAGCATCCGGCGGTCGTGACACTGGGGCGCAGCACCAAGGAGGGCAATCTGCTTAGCGATGCGGCGACGCTGGCGGCCCAAGGCATTGCCCTGCACGACGTGGAGCGTGGTGGCGACGTGACTGTGCACGAGCCAGGGCAACTGGTGGCCTACCCGATCATTGATCTCACGCAGCACACCAAAGATCTGCATTGGTATCTTCGTCAGCTCGAGGAGGTGGGTATTCGCACATTGGCGGCGAGTGGACTGGTGGGCACGCGTATGCCGGGCTTTACGGGCGTCTGGTGCGAGTCGCGAAAGGTTGCTTCGATTGGGGTGCATGCCCGCGACTGGGTCACGCGTCACGGTGTCGCGCTGAACGTGGAGAACGACTTGCGCACGTTCGAGCATGTGGTGCCCTGCGGTATTCCTGGCGTGACGATGACCACGGTACAGGCCGAGTGTGTTCGTGCGGGTGTGCCGTTCAAGGGGTACGAGGTCATTGAGGATGCGTTTGTAAAGGAGTTCGCGAACGTCTTCGGCTTGCGGTTGCTGACCGAATAGCGCACCGGGTTGTAGGCGGCGCGGAATTATGCCGACGTAAACGAACGGCCCCGCAGGGTCTCTGCGGGGCCGTCGTCGTTACAGCAGGTTGCGCCACTCGCGATGCCTGCCTGTGTCTGGCGTCGCGCTAGTTCGACTTGGGCGGCGCTGACGCCTTGGCCATGGAGTCCACGCGGATGCTGTCGCGCAGAGGATCTGGCAGCTTCATCGTCACGGCAAAGGGGGAGTAGAACTTCCATCCCCAACCCACCAGAGTATCGGCCTCGATAATGACGGGCGTTTCGGTCTTCGGCGTGATGCGATCGTTGAGCGTGCCAGGCTCCTCGCGGTACCAGACAACTTCGATCTGCCGTGCTTGGGTGATGAAGACTTGGCGGCGGAAGCCGCTCACGATGCGCAAGGCATCGTTCTCGCGCGTAGCGACCAGCGGGCCGGTACCCAGTGAGCCGAGCACGGCGTCACGTTTGGCACCTTTGGGAAGGGTCTTGAGCTTCGCTTCGCCCAGGTCGCCGGAGCACGCAGCGAGCGCCAAGAGGCCGATCGACGCACCGACGATTCGGCACGGCTTGGCAATTCGAGCAACAGTCAAAGATGCAGCGGACAAGGAAGTGTGCATGGTGTTGTGGTTGATAATGTTCGGGGGACGGTAAGCTAACAAGCGCCGTGGGTGCTTGTACACGCCACATGGAGTTTTGGCTTGGCGTGATCCTCACCGTGGCATTCCCGCGCTGAAAAGCAAACGGCCTCACCCGAAGGTGAGGCCGTTGCTTTCCAACCTTGCTACTTCAAGGCATGCCTTACGGCAGCTCGAAGATCGCAGTGATGGTACGCGGGCCGAAGCCAGCGTTGACGGTGCACGTGACCGTGCTGAGCGTCGGGTACGTCACGACAGGTGCGATCGTGGTGCAACCGGTCGGCGCCTGCTGCAGCGTAGAACCACCAGACGGAGCAATCGTGTAGACGTCCGCAGCGCCGTTTGCACGGTTCTGCGAGTTACGCTGCACGAACTGTCCACTGCCCTTCGACATGACGAAGACGGGCGCCGGAACTGCCGAGATGGAGCCAGAACCGTTGCCGTACGAGCGGAGCGTAACAGTCGGGTTGATGCCAGCCGCCACCAGTACGACAGGCGGGCAGCCCGTGCCGAAGCTCTGCGTCACGACACCGTCGCCGCTGGCGTCAGAACCAACTGCGCGATAGCAAGATGCTGCAACCGTGCCGTTTTGAGTCAATGCGCCGATGTTGTGCTGTGCAAACGTCATGCTGTACGTCCAGAAGCGCGTTGAGCCCTGGTCGAACAGCGACGGGTTAGCCGGGGCGCCCGCGGACGTCATGTTGGTGATGTACACCCAGTTTCCGGCGGCCGAGTCCACGACCGTCGTGGCTGCACCCGTGGTGCCTGAACCCGTGTGACGGGCATCCGGCTCCCACTTGAACAGGCTGACCGTCGGGAACGGAGGCTGCGTCACGATGGTGCTCGTCGTAACACGGGCCTGCAGCGTGGTCCCGGTCGAGAAGATTGCCCAGGTCAACATCAGATCGTTCGCGGCCGTGGCCGGGTTCAGATCCTTCACGTCCCAACGGCTGCCGTTTGCCACGTTCGCGGCAAAGAGCGGCTCGGTGTAGGCAGACTCGAAGCCAGGAAGCGTGTTCGTCGCGCCGAGATTCCAGAACGGCGGGTCAGCTGCATACGGAGCCGGGAAGAGCGCCGGAGCAGCGGTCGCACCGCGATGTGAAGCACGGACGTCGTAGGCGTACAGACCGACTTGGTTTGGCTTGAAGCCCGCGAACGGGTTCGTGGCCAAGCCCCACGCCACAGGCGCGTTCGTCGAGTCAACAGGCTCGATGCCGCGGATGGACGGGATCGGCATCACCATGCCGGTTACAGCGTCCGACAAGCGTGCGCCCGGGCCGAACGGCGTCGAGAGCAGCGTATCAGAGAAAACCTGCCACGGGTTGTGGAAGTTCGGGAAGCCGGCCAAGCCACCACGCTCACGACGGAACATCACGCGAGCCGCGTTGGTCGAGACGAGCGAACCGATGGAACCGTCGCCTGTGAAGTCGAATGCCGGGTAACGGAGGTACAGATCGGCATCGAAGGCTTCCGTGTCATCAGAGCCGGTCGGGTAGAACGCCTGGGTAGGCGCCGCACCGGTCAGGGTCTGCGCACCAAATACCGACGGAATCGTCACGCCCGTGATCTGCGGCGACGTACGGTCGACGGCAGAACGCTGACGGAACGTGCTCGTGTTGAGCGCGCGGTCAACCAAGGACAGGTCGTACTGGTAGTAACCAACCAACACCGCCGAGCTGGCCACGGCCGGGTTGGCCGTACCAGACGTTCCGGAGAGACCGCCACGGCCATAGACCGTGATGGAGTCACGACGGTACGTCGGATCTTCGTTTTCGACAGGGTTACCCGTGCCGCCAAGGAAGTTCATGGTGCGGCTGTCGACAACCGTCACGTTCGCGACGTTGGAGCTCAACGGCGAGGCGTTCGGGAAGAAGCGACGAACCGTACGCGTGCCGTGGTTGGCAATGTTGAAACCAGAACGCGAGTCACGATAGCGCACGCCGAACCAGAAGTCCGTCGCGCCGCCAACCAAGGCAACCGGCGTCGCGGGCACAATGCCAGCGGGCTGGAAGATCGAGTCGTTGGTCGCGAGGTAGTGGTTAGGCATGTCAGGAATCGGGCCTGCACCGTCCCACGCCGTCGACATTTCAGGCGCGGTGTTGTCGATACCGAACAGCGGTGAGGCGGCCGATCCACCAGCCGCCAAGCTGCCGAACGTGCCGCGGTTTCCGAGGCGGTCCGTTTCCGTTACCTGCGCAACGAAGGCGTTGTTCGTGAAATCACACGGGTGTTCGCGATTCGGCGGCACCGTGGCAGCCGAGATCAGTGCGATCGTTGCAGCAGCACCACCCGCCACGTCGGCGAACGTCTGTCCACCGGCGCACACGTTGGCCGAGGCCACACGGTACATCGTATTCCGTGACCCGGCCGGGAACAGACCGACGCCGACGAAGCCGCCCGTGAGGTCGGACGCGCCGTAGCCAGCGCTGAACGAGTAGGCATCGTTCACCCAACGCTCACCATTTGGCTGCGTGACCGACAGGGACTGTGTCGGTGCGCCGTAATCGATACGGAACGCGGCCGGCGCAGTGACCTGCGGGGAGTTACGCCACAACGTCGGACGCGGGCCAGCAAACGGGTCCGTGCCGAGCGACGGGTTGTATGCGTAGATCGTACGCGGGCCCGGGTTCTGCTGGTTGTCCAACGACGCCGTGATGACCGGATAGTCTTCGAAGCGGAACTGGTCGGCCAGGTCGTATGCGCCAACGATGCCGGCGCAGCCGATGTGCGTGGCCGTGCTGCCAGACGGCGCAGCGGTACCAGCCGTGAACGTGAACGGCGCAAGCGTGTCGTTCACGAAGTTCGGGATGCCAGCGGCGTCAAAGCCACGGCAGCGACCGAAGCCACCAGACACGCGGATGATAGAACGGCCAGGCGTGTAGATAACCGGCCACGCCTGGAAGCTCGTGACACCAGTCTGCTGACCGATGTCGCTGACCGTCGGGCCACCCCACCACGTGCGGCTGTTCACGTCAAGTGCCGTGTTCGGCGGGCGGGTCACCGTCAGCGCGAAGCCGTCGATGTTGTTGAAGTTGATGTTCTGACGAGCAGCCGACGCGTTCTGGATTTCCATGTTGCCACTCCAGACCGATGCCGAGATCGCCTTCAGGCCGTTCGAGTAGTGCACGTCACCCACACCAGTGCCAGCGTTCGGCGTAAAGTCTTCGGTGAGGATGTAGAGGCGCACTTCCGTGTTGGCCGATGGGGCTTGCGAGAACGTCTGACGGGCCGCGGCACGACGACCGGCGTTCGCCGGATCGATGTACACGACGACTGAGTCAACACGCTGACCGTTTGTCTGCAGGTTGAGCACCACCTGGATCTGGTCCTTCGTGTTCGTCACGTCGACTGACTGGTCGAGCTGTCCGTTCGGGCTCACGCGGATACCCGCGATCGTGCCCATGTTCGGGCCAACCGGGCCGGAGCCGGGCGTAGGCGTCGGAGCCCAACCCGAGAACGAGGAGTCGAGGCCGGTGCTCACGTACGGACCCTGAATGATGCTCTGGATCGTGACGTTTGCCAGCGGCGAGACTTCGACGTTGACGACCTGCGACAGCGTGGTCGACGCGAGCGTCGCATTGCCCGGCGACGTTGCCGTCACCGTGATCTGCGCGTTACCCGTCGACACAGCCGTCACAACGCCAGCGGCGTTGACGGTCGCGATCGCCGGAGCATTGGACGTGAACGTCGCCGTCGGAACCGTGATGCCGGGCGCGGCCGTAACCGCCGCCGTGATGGTGCGGTTCGTGCCAATGGCCATCGCGAGCGCCGTCGGCGTAACCGTCAGGCCCGTCAATGCCGATGGCGCGGCCGTCACGTTGACCGTCACGCCAGACGTCAGCGCAGAGGTCGTGAAGCCCGTGCCGGAACCGTTGCCCGTCACCGTGATCGTCGCCGTTCCCGGCGCCACCGCGGTCACTACACCAGACGTCGCGTTGACCGACGCGATCGCCGCGTTGCTCGAGGCATACGCGTAGGTCACCGTGATCGTCGACGCCGCGCGTGTCACGTTCGGCACAATCGTCAACGTCTGACCGACGCTGAGGCCGGCCGTCGTCGGCGAGGTCGTGAGGTTGCTGATCGCGGCCGCAGCCGGCGCAACCGTGATCGACGAAGCGGCGCTCTGGCCGCCCGACGATGCTGCCGTGACCGTGATGTTGCCCGACGAGACCGCCGTCACGCGACATGCAGTGCCTTGCACAGCAGCCGTCGCAACGGCCGTGTTGCTCGACGTGCAGCTCGCCAACGTCGGCGTGGTCGCACCACCAGTGATCTGAACCGCAAAGTTCAGCGACTCACCGATGTTCATGGTGGCGCTTGGTGGAGACATCGTAACAACAACCGACGCTGGCGTCGGCGGGGTCACCGTGACGTCATCACCGCAAGCACCCAGCGCGGACAACGCGCCAAGGCTCAAAGCGACGAGCGCCTTCTTCCGAGAAAAGAGTTGCATTCATCCCCCTCTATAACGAGGTCGTGGAGTTAGCTGTTTGCGACGGGACGGGTGACCCTTGGCAAACGAAACGGCTGGAAAAACAGCGTCGCGGTGACGCCATCTCATCGAACGTCTCACCGGTTTTCGGACTGAACACGTTCCGGGGAGCGGCCGGTTGGTATTCACTCCACCGTGAGGGCTCCATGCCCGCACAACTGGCACAACACCTTCAGGAACAACATCACCATCTACTGTCCCGCAACCGCCGAACAACGACTGTCCTACGACACCTGTCCTCCAACAGCACAGAGGACCGAGTCTCCCGGACACACCTCCGGATAGAACTCGGGACCACCGATCAGGAGGCAAACCTATGGACTCCTGGCCCGCCGGTCAAGGCAGAACATCCCCTTTTCTTTAGCACCCGACCATCACAGTTCGGTATCCTGCGTCCCCAGCATCGACCTGTCCAGAATTGGGGTCGGTTTTCCTTTGGGAGGAACGTAGCCAAAGAAAAGACGGAGACCGGCGGGGGAACGTCACACGGCGGGAAGAGGGGTGAGGCGCGAGGGTGCTGAGATATGAGGCACGAGGGGAGGGAGGGCTGAGGCACTTACAGGCGTGAGCTGTGAGCTCTGGGCGCTGAGGCGAGAGCGCCTGCTTGAGGGGTGAGGGGTGAGCGACCACGGTCTCTTCCTCAGGCCACGTGCCTCAGGCTGGAGCTCTACCCTCACAGCCCAGAGCTCACAGCGCACGCCTGTATGTGCCTCATGCCTTCCTCCCCCTCATGCCTTCCTCCCCTCATCCCTCTGCCCTCAGCACCCTCGACAGCACGGTCCTCTTTGCCTCGGCCCTCAGCACTCTCCTGAGCTCTCTCCACCAAATGTTTTGCTACCCGAACATTCCCCGATCCCTGCTTGCCAGCATATCTTCCGGCATGGCTGACCTCCCACGGATCCACTTGCCGACGCACCGGGAGATCCCCGCCCCGGCCGACCAAGCACTTGGCCCCGCCCTCAACGCGGCCCAGGCGGCGGCGGCGAGTCACGGCGATACCCCCCTCCTTATCGTCGCGGGCGCGGGGTCGGGCAAAACCCGCACCCTCATCCACCGGGTCGCCCATCTGATTGGACGCGGCGTGCCGCCGGGACGCATCCTGCTCCTGACCTTCACTCGGCGCGCCTCGCAGGAGATGCTCGACCGCTGCCAGCGACTCGTTGGCTCGGCGTCGCAACAAGTTCAGGGCGGCACCTTTCACGGCATCGCCCACAAGCTGCTGCGACGCTTTGGCCCCGCCGCCGGCCTGGCGGCCGATTTCACGATCCTCGACCAAGGTGACGCCAGCGACCTGATGGGGCTCGCCCGTGCCGATATGGGATTCGCCGAATCGGCCAAACTGCCCAAGTCGGCCCCGCGCTTCCCGCGCGCCGAAACCCTGCTCGGGATTTACTCTAAACACATCAATACCGATCGCCCGATCGCCGACGTGATCGGGGAACAGTGGCCACATTTTCTGGCGTGGACCGGCGACATCGAATCGCTCTTTCGCGACTACGTGCGTCGCAAAGGCGAGCGCAATCTATTGGACTACGACGACCTCTTGCTGTCCTGGGCGCTGTTGCTCGAACAGGCACCGCCCATCGCCGAACAGATCCGTGCGCTCTACGATCACGTGCTGGTCGACGAGTATCAGGACACCAATCCCCTGCAATCGCGCATCCTCCGCGCGCTGTGTAGGAGCGGACGTATTACGGTCGTTGGCGACGATGCCCAAAGCATCTACGCCTTTCGCGGCGCCACCATCCGCAATATCCTCGACTTTCCTCGCCAATTCCCCGGCACGGAGATCATTACGCTGGAGCGCAACTATCGCTCTGTCGCCCCGATCCTCGAAACGACCAACACGCTCATTTCGCGAAGCCGCGAACGCTACTCCAAACAGCTCTGGACCGAACGCACCGGCGGTGAGCCGCCGTGGTTAGTAACGGTTCGCGACGAGCACGAGCAGACACGGTTTGTCGTGGATCGCATTCTTGCATTGCACGACGAAGGCATGCCGTTGCGCGAAATGGCCGTGCTCTTTCGCGCCGGATACCTCTCGGCGGATCTGGAAATCGAACTGGCCAACCGCCGCATCCCCTACGAAAAGTGGGGCGGACTGAAATTCCTTGAAGCGGCACACATCAAAGACATCCTGGCCTTCCTGCGCGTGCTGGAGAATCCGCGCGACGAAGTGAGTTGGTATCGCTTGCTCCGCTTGCTCCCCGGTGTTGGCGATGCCACGGCGCGCGCCGCTGTGCTGCTGCTGACCGAGCACCACTGGTCGCCGATGGCGATCGGCGCGGTGCGCGCACCGACGCGCGCGCGACCGGCACTGCACGCGCTGTCGGCGTTGCTTGATGGCATGCAGCGCGTGAACGTGCAGGCGCCGGCCGAAGCCATTCGGCTGGTCCGTCAGCTGTACGACCCGATCCTCCGCGCGACCTACGACGACGCAATGCCGCGCACGGCCGATCTCGATCAACTCGAAATGATTGCCGCTGGCTATCCCGATCGGTCCACGTTCCTCGCCGCATTGGCGCTCGAGCCGCCCAGCAACACGCAGGATCTCGCGGTCGGCGGCGATGACGAGTCCGACGCCCTCATCCTGTCCACCGCCCACTCAGCCAAGGGCAAGGAATGGGACGCCGTGTTCGTCATCTGGGCCGCCGACGGAATCTTTCCGATGGCTCGCACGGCAGACAAAGAGGACGAAGTCGACGAGGAGCGACGGCTCCTGTACGTGGCGATGACGCGCGCCCGAGACCAGCTGTATGTCACGTATCCGTTGCATAGCTATCCCTCCCGTACCAGCGCCGATTTCGCCTTCGGACAGCTGTCGCGATTCCTCGACCCCGGCGTGCGTGCCACCATGCAGCGCGTGACGTTGGGCGCCGATATGCCGCCGGCCCTCCCGTCGATGCGGGACGCACCCGTCATTGACCTTCGCGCGCTCCTCCGCGGGCGACTGGGCGCACCGTAGCGTGGTCGCGCCATAGGGTGGGCGCGCCGTCACGTCGCTGTGCCAGCGCGCGGTCGTGCCGTAGCGAAGTTGTCGTGTCAGCAGTTCGGCATAGGCGGTTCCACTCGCGCGCGCCGTTGGACAATTTCCACTGTGCCTTACCCCCTCTCCTTCCTTATGCCCCTCCGTTCAATGCGTTCTACGCTTTTCTGTGCCGCGTTGCTGGCGACCGCCGCGGGCCCGCTGCACGCACAACGCGCCAAAGCCGCAACCAAGTCGGCACCACGCGATGCGTTCGCCCTCTCGGCCCCGCTCCCAACCGATCCCGCCGTACGGGTGGGAACACTGCCCAACGGCATCCGCTACTACGTGCGACGGAACGCAAAGCCCGAACAGCGTGCAGAGTTGCGACTGGTGGTCAACGCGGGCTCCACGCTTGAAGACGAAAACCAGCGCGGGCTGGCGCACTTTCTCGAGCACATGGCGTTCAACGGCACGAAGTCCTTCGCCAAAAACGACATCGTCAAGTATCTCGAGTCGATCGGCGTGCGCTTCGGTGCCGACCTGAATGCGTCAACGGGCTTCGACGAAACGATTTACATTCTTCCCGTCCCGACCGATAGCGCCGGCATTCTCGAGAAAAGTTTTCGTTTTCTTGGCGATGTCGCGACCGGGATCCTGTTCGACTCGCTTGAGGTAGTCGCGGAACGCGGCGTCGTGCTCTCCGAATGGCGCGATGGCTTGGGCGCGGACGAACGTATCCGCAATCAGCAGTTTCCGGTCATCTTTCGCGGCTCTCGCTACGCCGACCGGATTCCGATCGGACTGCCTGCCGTGATCGAATCGGCCAATCCGTCGCAGATCCGGCGCTTTTGGCGCGACTGGTATCGTCCCGACTTGATGGCGGTGGTCGCCGTTGGTGACGTCGATCCCGCGGTGCTCGAAAAGCTGATCCGGAGCACGTTTGCCTCCATTCCAAAGCGCACCGGTGGACGTCCGCGCACCGTCGCCGCGGTGCCCACGCACGACTCCACGCTGGTCAGTATTGCGACCGACCCGGAAGTGACGTCGTCATCCATCGGTGTGCTCTGGAAGCTGCCGCCAACGGAAACACGCACGGTCGGTGATCTGCGCCGCGTGTTGGTGCGTCGCCTGTACACGAACATGTTGAACGGTCGCTTCAGCGAACTCTCGCAAAAGCCGGATGCACCCTTTGTTGGCGCCGGTGTTGGCGGCGGCACGTTCGTGCGGGCCAGCGACTACTACTCGCTTGATGCGGGCGCGAAAGAAGGCAAGCTCCTGGAATCATTGCAGGTCCTGCTCACGGAAGCCGAGCGCGTGCAACGGTTTGGGTTTCTGCAAAGCGAGCTGGATCGTGGTCGCACCAACTTGCTGCGTGCCTTTGAACGTGGCTTCACCGAGCGCGACAAGACGCCGTCATCGTCTTTTGTGGATGAGTACATCGCGAACTTCTTGTCAAAAGACGGCATCGCCGGCATCGCGTTCGAGTACGAGGCCGCGAAGCGTCTGTTGCCCACCATCACGCTCCGTGAACTGAATGCGCTGGGGCAGTCGCGCAGTGGTGCCGCCAATCGCGTGGTCACCGTCACCATGCCAAAGAAGGACGGTTTGGTCGTCCCCACCGAAGCAGACGTGCGCAAGGTATTTGGAACGGTGCTGGCGTCGAACATCACCGCCTGGACCGAGACGGTCGCCGAAGGCGCTCTCGTGGCGAAAGCGCCCGCTGCCGGCACGATTGTATCGGAAAAGCGCTACGACAGTATTGCGCTCACCGAATGGACGCTATCGAACGGTGTCAAGGTGTACGTGAAGCCCACGGACTTTACCGCGGACCAGGTGTTGATGACGGCGTGGAGCCCCGGCGGGGTGAGCCTGTTGCCGGACAACGATGTGTTCCGCGCGGCACTGACAACCACCGCGATTGAACGCGGCGGCGTTGGCGAGTTTTCGCTGATCGATCTGAACAAGAAGTTGACAGGCAAGGTGGCGAGCGTGTCCCCTTTCCTTGGCGATCTGAGTGAAGGGCTGAGCGGTCGCGCGTCGCCAAAGGATCTCGAAACGATGATGCAACTGATCTGGCTGCGCATGACCGCGCCGCGTGCCGATACCACGGCCATGCAGGCCCTCCTGCAACAGTTTGACGCCGTGTTGAAGAACAAGGATGCTAATCCCGGCGCCGTGTTCAGCGACACAGTGCAGATGACGCTGGCCAACGGCAGTCCGCGCGTACGTGCACTCTCGGTCGACATGCTCAAGGAGCTGGACCTGACGCGTATGGCAGCGATCTACCGTGATCGGTTCAGCGATGCCGGCGACTTCTCGTTCTTGTTTGTGGGCAACGTCGACCTTGCGGTCCTGAAACCGCTGGTTGAGCAATGGCTGGCCGCGCTGCCGACGACAGGTCGCAAGGAAGCCTTCCGCGATGTCGGCCCGAAGTTGTTCAGCGGAAAGATCGACAAGGTCGTGCGCAAGGGATTGGCGCCGCAAAGCCAAACCGCCTTGGTGCTGGTTGGCGCAGAACCCTGGAATCGCGAACAAGCGTACCTGCTCTCGGCCGTCGGCGAAGTGCTCGAAATGCGCTTGCTGGATCGCTTGCGCGAGGCGCTCGGCGGCACGTATTCAGTGACCGTCAACACGAACTTCTCACGCCGCCCGCGGCAAGAGTGGCAACTGGTGATCGGCTACGGCTCGGCGCCGGTAAAAGCCGACACCATGTTCAACGCCGTCCTGCAGGAACTCGACTCGCTCCGTCGCGTACCGCCCACGGTCGCAGAAGTGGAACGTGTGCGCGAACAGCAACGCCGCGAAGTGGAACTGGCCCGAAAACAAAACGGCTGGTGGCTGAGCACGTTGCAAGGACGCTTGGATAACGGGGACGACGTGACCGCGGTATTGTCCGACGACGCGCTTATTTCGGGGTTGACTGCGGAGAAGATCGCGGTGGCGGCGAAGAAGTATTTGAACGAAGCGAACAGGGCGCGCTTCCTTCTCCTTCCTGAGAAGTGAGGGGTGAGGGGCGGAGGGGTGAGGGGCGGAGGGGTGAGGGGTGAGGGG
>Ga0209591_10001486_pt1 | contig 28956 bp, 20 predicted proteins | sample MAT01_FD_187207 | JGI IMG/M metagenome (GOLD analysis project Ga0209591, IMG submission 187207) | Freshwater microbial communities from Lake Fryxell liftoff mats and glacier meltwater in Antarctica - MAT-01 (SPAdes) (version 2) | ecosystem: Environmental > Aquatic > Freshwater > Ice > Liftoff... | reverse complement strand
TCCCAACCATTTTGCGTAGCGTTGACAATCACAAGTCAATCTCCTAATTTTGAGTTGAATTAATTTCTAAGTTTAGAGATGTTGGTGTAGATATTGAAGGAGCGATCGCTCTAACTTACAGCACTTCTCGAAGTTATGAGGTACACTAATTGATCGAATTATTGTTTATCTGTGTTAACAGTCTGTCAAGTTTAAATTCATGGGTAAGAAAGTTCGTAGTAAGGACTTCAGTCCTTATTTTCTAAGCACTAAAGTTAAAGTGCTTATTACAAACTTTTCATTACTAGCTTGACAGACTACTAATACCATCCCAAGTATCTGTACCTCGTAGCAGCAGGAAGTGCTGTATTGAGTGTGGCTTAATATTTATAGCCATTTTCATGCCATAGGTTTAGATAAAGCTAAATTCTTCCTAAAAAATTCCTAATCTAGACAAACAGTTTAACAATTGCTAAAGAAAGCGAGTTATTTGCCCACCGGATGATTGGGAGTTTTCCAGAATATGCCAAATATATCTTTACGTCAAATCAACCTACGCTTTAACTACAACTTTAACTACAACCTCTGCAATTAAGAATGACTTTCTAGGGGGTTAGCAACGTATTTGAATGTTGGCTCAGAATTCCAAGGGCCACGTTCATCTTTACCATCACCGTTTGTAGATAGGTTGTAGTAGAGAGCAACGGTTTCATCTGGCTTAATATTACCAAAGAATGGATCTGTCAACTTACCTAGTGAATCTAAAGCTTTCATAAACATCTGTGTATGAGAAATTTCTCGTGTTAACAGATGCACTAAAGTTTTTTTGGTTCCTTCGTCAGTTGCCAAGTTGATCAATGCTTCGTAAGTTTGACGAGCGCCAGCTTCAGATGCAAGGTTAGCTCTTAAATCACGCACTACATCTCCGCCTTCATTCAAGTAACTTGCAGTCCAAGCACTACCCTGGCTATCTAGAAAATGAGGACCAGCCCCTCGAACTGCAAAGAGAGTACTTTTATAAGCCTCTGTTTGATCTACATTTTTGGTGTGAGCTTCAATGAGTTTTCCAACCATTTCTAGATGGCCGAATTCCTCAATGGCAATGTCTTGGAGCATATCTTTAATTCCAGGATTTTCGACATGGAATGATTGAACCCAATATTGCAATGCTGCACTAAGTTCGCCAGTAGCTCCGCCAAACTGCTCTAGAAGTAACTGAGCAAAACGAGGGTTAGCTTCACTAACGTTAACTGAATGAATAGGATCTTTCTTGTGAAAAAACATAGATTTACACTTCCAAAAATTATGATGTTAGAGAAGGGATAGGCTATTTTATTGTCTCCTAGCATTTTTCCAAACGGAGCTAATTTGAGATTTAATAGCTACTGAAACTAGTAAACTAAAAGACCAATAAAATGTAGTAGTCATGTCAGTGTTGATAATTGACAATCAGCGATTAGTCCTAAAACTACCTAAGCAATAATACTCGTAACCGCCTCAACAATCTCACTTGTATCTAACTTATCAACTCTGATTCACAATTCTTTCTACCAGATGGGATAAATGCTAAATCCAAAAGTAAGACAAAAAATTTACATTTAAAATTGGATTAGAAGTGGCATTTGTAGCATAAAAATGTTAAACAAAAGTTTTGCCAGATAAATAATGATTTCTTGAATGTATAACTCTAGACATTAATAAATTAATCCATGTTATTAGAACTTACGCATTGACAAAAAATACCAGATATGAATATGGTTAAAAGCCGCATCTTTCGTAAGGGTTTAGCATTGCTAAACCCCTACAGCGTGGTCTATTTACGATCATAAGAATAATTAATAAAAGCCTGAAACAGCCTATTTTGCTTAACTCACATCACGGTTAATTTGTATAGTGCGTAAGTCCTAGTTATTTCATATCTATTTAAGATGTAAACATATTCTAACTTTTTGGAGATGCGTCCAAAATCTTTGCTCATCAAAATGTCCGAGAGTTTCGTGAGAATTCATCATTAATTATCTGTAATTACAAATGAGCAACTAGGATTTTTGCCAACTCTTTATTTAAAAGCTTTATAAACTGCGTGAAGAAGGCAGAATGGGTGCAGATCAATTAATCAGTGAATAGCTATTACTGATCACTATTCACTGATTACTGTTTTAAATGGCGCGTGAGAATTTTGACTCTCGTGTTCTTGTATGAGTATCAAAAATGACAGCAATATTTCTAACTAATAATCTACCGATGTCTGTAATCTGGATATGATTTTTTGATAAACTGACCAAACCATCGGCTTCTAGTGGTTGTAATGCCTTTAACTCCTCGCAGAAATATTCATTAAAACTAATATGATGCTTGTTTTCAATGTCTTGCTTATGAAGCTGGAAGTGAGACATAATGCACATAATTACATCCCGTCTAATGATATCATTTTGAGTTAGCTTAATACCTTTACTAACAGGTAAAGCCCCCGATGCAAGTGTTTGATAATAATCCTTTAATTCCTTATGATTTTGAGCATAAGCATCTTCTAGCATACTGATGGATGTAGCACCAAAACCAAAGAGTTCTGTCTGAGCGTGGGTAGTGTAGCCCTGAAAATTGCGTTTGAGAGTGCCATTGCGTTGAGCGATCGCAAGTTCATCATTAGTTTTAGCAAAATGATCCATCCCAATAAATAGATACTGGTTATTTGTCAATTCTTCAATGGTCATTTTCAGAATCTCTAACTTTTCTTTTGCTGGGGGTAGCGCCTCTTCAGGAATATTTTTTTGTGTTGGTTTGAGCCACGGTACATAGGCAAAGTTAAAGACAACTATTCGGTCAGGATCTAATTCAATAGTCTTTTTCAGCGTCTCCCGAAATGTCTCGCGGGTTTGATAGGGTAAACCATAAATTAAGTCTACATTTACACTTTCAAACTTAGCTTCTTTGATCCAACTCATGACATCAAATAACATTTCTTCTGGCTGGACACGATTGACAGCTACTTGAACTTGACGATTAAAATCCTGAATGCCAAAACTAATGCGATTAAATCCAATCTCTCTCAGAAAGAAAATGTAGTTTTTATCGATATAGCGCGGATTAATCTCAATTGAAATTTCTGCTTTTGCATCAATGTTGAAATAGCGATTGATGTTTTTCCATAAAAATTCTACTTGGTCAAGATCCAGATAATTAGGAGTACCACCTCCCCAGTGGATTTGCAGCACTTTTCTTTCTGAATCTATTAAGGCTGCGGTATTTTTAATGTCTTGAATCAAATATTCTAAGTAAGGTTTGGCAATATTCTTATTGTTAGAAATTACCGTGTTACAGCCACAGAAGTAACAAGCACTTTGACAAAAGGGTATGTGAAAATACAAAGATAGAGCAGTTTTCCGTTGATTCGATGCTGCGATCGCAGCTTTAAAATCAGTTTGGGTAAATGTGTCGCTTAACTCTGTAGCGGACGGGTAACTGGTGTATCTGGGTGCGCGAGTGTCGTACTTTTGGATCAGATCGGAATCAAACTTGACACCAGGTAATAGAAAAACCATTGAGTTGCTTTCCAATTAATGAGGAATGAGGGGGATGATGTTCAAGCGTAAGGTTTCTGAGCTAGTCACCGACTCAGGATGTCTACCAGTGCCAGCTAAAAGATTGTTATTCTAGGTTTAGAGAGGATCTGCATCACTCTATCCAGCAAGTATCACTGCCGATTTAGACCCCAGCTATTTTTATTTCTCCTAATATTATTTAACTATTAATTTATATATAACTACAAAGATATTAATATTTTTTTATTGTTTGACGAGCCAGGAGTCTGAATACACAATTTCTATCTATAATCAGTACGCAGATTCTTATCAAGTAGAATTAGCACCAGCAGTTTGCTCCTGAACCAACATTGCTTTTACAATCACTTCTAAAACTGACAATACCTGAGCTTGCAAATGTGAGAAATCTTCTAAAAATTCGGCTAAACCTGCTTCACCTTCGAGATAGTCGAAAAAGGTTTGCAATGGAACTCTTGTTCCAACAAAGACTAGAGTTCGGCCCATAATCTCTGGATTAGAGTGAATAATTCGTCGGTCACGTAAAATCTTTTGAATATCCATCGTCAAGGTATTTGTATTTAGAAAAAGTAATAAAGTTTAACAATAATTGCTCAAGTTAACTTTTCTTTACATATAGCAGTTCTCGTTTACGTGAGGTACACCCGTAGGGGCACGGCATGCCGTGCCCCTACACCTTGGGATATAACACTGTACCGCATCTGAATGGGAACCGCTATACTTGTAAATTTTTCCGTTTATCTACTTAGTCATGTATATTTTTTTATTTTCAGTAAAAACACTAGACCTTATGTAAGTTGCTAGATTTAAACTGGTTTGTTGAAGTCTAGTAGCGCTGGTAACTTTATTTAAGTAGCGTTAACTACTTCAAGTTAATATTCAAGAGGCTATTGATACGTTATCAATCAGACTACTTCAAATATTTTCCTTACACTTTGAGCAAGAATTAACAAAACTATCGAGGTATTGTTCAAAAGTAAGCTATTTTCCACACTAGCACACACTAACGTTTAGGTTTTACGTTTTAATATACTCAAAACAAAAAGATGTAGTTTCTAGTTTAGATTATTTTGAAACCATTAAGATTTTCCCTAATGCTATCACTTAAATGGTGTGAATGTTCTTATGCGGATGATTCTGCTGAACTAGTTTTGCGTCAGCAAAAGTCTAAAATTTTGTGGATAGCAGTGTATGTGCTAGCGTGTTTTTTGGTTGCAGAATGGAGTGTAGGTTTGTGGAGCAGAAGTTTATCTTTACAAGCAGATGCAGGACATATTCTTGCTGATGTAGTAGCTTTATTGATATCGCTGCTTGCTAGTGTTTTTGCACAAAAACCTGCTAAAAGTAAAGCAACATTTGGCAACCAGCGTTTAGAAGTGCTTGCAGCCTTAATGAATGGGTTAAGTTTAATAGCGATCGCAAGTTTTATTATCTGGGAAGCTATTCATCGTTGGCAAAATCCAGAACCAATCTTGGGTTTACCAATGTTATTGATTGCAATTTTGGGTTTAATCGTTAATATATTCAGCATTAAATTGCTTCATCCCCACACTCATAACGATTTAAATCTACAGGGAGCATTTCTGCACATAATTGCTGATACTGTCAGTTCTGTGGGTGTAATTATTGCTGCCTTATTAGTTCATATTTGGCATTGTTGGTGGGCGGATGCTGCTATTAGTTTAGTGGTTGCTGTTCTGATTGGTTTAAGTGCTTTACCTTTAGTGAAAGAAAGCCTCAACATATTTTTGGAGTATGCGCCAGACTCTATTGATCCAGATGAAGTAGATATCTCGATCAAATCTTTTCCTGATGTGTTGCAAATCGAGAAACTACATATTTGGAAAATTAGTTCAAATAGCGTGATGCTCTGCGCTAATTTAACCGTCGAATGTGCAACTATTCATGAGCGCGATCGCTTGTTGAAAAAATTACGAACTCACCTACAAAAAACTTTTGGAATTACAGACATGACTTTGCAACTAACTAGCTATAAATCTCTAGCAGAAGCTTCCATTAATCCTTTACTAAATCAAGATTTAGCCTTAATGTTGTCCACCAATCAATCCCGCTCAAACCTTTAGCCGTCCATAATTTTGAATTCGGCGCGGCGGTGCAAGTGTCAATCAAAACTTTTATTTATCCCCAGGAGATTCCGTCATGATTTCATTACTGCAACAGTACAAACGCTCATTAGCTTGGTTCATATCTGGTCTGGTTTTGGCAATCCTACTCTTTTTAGGGATATCACACCAACAACCATCTGTAGCCTATCAGCCCAATGTTGAGACTGCATACCCAGACTCAAAATTTGCTACTACCCATCAGGAACCGAACTTTTATCAATAGTTAACCGTTAAGACTTGCTCAATTAACTTGTAAGAGGCATTGCAATGATTTCACTTCTAGGAAAATGCAGAAGACCCCTAGCCTTTTTTATGGCTAGTTTTCTCTCTGCCATGATGTTGGTATTTGGTAATCCTGTGATTCAGCCCGCCTTGGCTGCTGGTAATGGGATTAACGTAATTTTGATGATTGGCGATGGTATGGGTTGGAATATAGCCCGAGCCGCTGCGATCGCTAAAGGTGGGGCTTTTTATACTGCCGGTAAAGGCTCTGGTTTGAGCTTTCAAACTCTCACTGGCTATGGGTTGGTAACAACCTACGGCACAACTATTCAGGGAGATAACGCAAGCTTATCAAATCAACCAAAATTAACGGGTAACTCAGCCCGATATCCAACTGCAAATCCTGATACTGCTGCTACAGGTGCAAATCCTCTCCGTCCTAACTTTTCATTCCAGCCCACTCCATTTAATCCTGGTACTACAGCCAATGGCAACACTTTACTACCAGGTAACTTAGCAGGATATGACCTAACCAAGGGAGGTCCTACTCCTTGGATTCCTCTATCCCCTGCTAACCCTGGTACTTATGACAAAGAGTACATCAAATACAGCTTTCCCGACTCTGCTAACACCGCCACAACTCTTTATACAGGTGTAAAAAGCTATAACAACGCGATGGGCGTAGACATTTACGAGCAGAAGTTGAAAACCATCGTAGAAATTGCCAAAGAACAAAGTAAATCCACGGGAGTCGTTACTTCAGTACCAGTCAGCCACGCAACTCCCGGCGCTGCCGTCTCCTTCGTAAATCGTCGAAATAAATACGATAGTGACTACGATCCCAACAAGCTCAATCAAGACAGTATTTTGCAACAGGCATTACTGAACTTCAAGCCTAATGTTATTTTGGGCGGCGGTCATCCATTAGATTTCCTAAACACTACCGCTTCAGGTCCACTCTGTAGTCCTACAAGCTACACGTACATCAGGGCATCTACTTATAAAGAGTTAACTGGTAAAACAGCCTTGACCGATGCAGCCGCTTGTTCCGCTCCTGCTTCATCAAATCCTAACAATCTCTACGGCTACACCTTTTTGGAGCGTGGACCGAATGCAAGTCAGATACTGGCAAACACAGCTGCATTAATTAACCCAAATACTGACGGCAAGTTATTTGGTCTGTATGGCGCTCGCGGTCAAGATGGCAACATTCCGACGAGTTCTTCCAAAGGGGACTACCTTACAACAGGTTTAGGTCAATTTACACTTTTTAGTTCAACAACTCCTACAAATCAAACTCCTAACCCTGATACTATTCGTCCTCTATCTCCTGGTGAAACTAACGCTAGTTTCATTGACAGAGAGAAGAACGAAAATCCCACTTTAGCTAACATGACTCAAGCAGCTTTAACCGTTCTGGGTAAAGACCCAGATGGTTTCTGGCTGATGGTTGAAGGCGGTGATATCGACTGGGCTGCTCATGATAACAACATGGATAACCTGATTGGTACGATGAATGACTTCGATAAAGCAGTCCAAACAACCATCAACTGGATTAACAATAATGGTGGTTGGAGCAAGAACTTGTTAATTGTTACTGCTGACCATGACCACTATCTAACCTTAAATCCCGACTTTCCTTCCAAGTTAACTGCTCAAGATCCAAACGTGTCTGGAGGGTTGAAGTTTAACGCCAAGGACATCACTTTTAACCAGCATCTTCCAGCCAATGCTGGACACTTCTGGGGATCTGATCCAACACAAAAGTATCTCTGGGGTAGCCACAGCCAACGGATTGTGCCTGTTTACTACCAAGGTGCTTCTTCATCAACTTTGACTAGATTCTTGGGTCAAGGCTTCCAGATGACAGATAGCTCTGGTACTTACAGTGTGCCTGGTGTTCGGGGAGTAGTTGATCAGAGCCAGATATTTCAAGCGATGAAGACTGCACTCACGAGTGTAGTGAATTAATTCAGCCAAATTAATACACCGCTTCTCTGAACACTAACCAAAAGGCTGACCGTAGCAGAGATGTGGTCACACACGTCTCTGCTTAATAAAACTATTTCTATCTTTTTGCACCTGTTCTTTATCTAGGTAAAAAAATGGCTGACTCAATCGTCTATTATAAATTCTCTAACACTGACCAAAGTCTTACAGGCAACTTCTCGTTCAATCAGGCTGCTGCGGCTGATCAACAAGTAACAACTGCCGAAGGCTTAAATATTATTGCAAATTACAATGGACAGATTTACACCCAAGGAAATGATAATTCTGCTGTAATTTACACCGATGAATTAGGAGTCATTAGAGATCAGGGATTGGGATTGCAATTTGTAATAGACAATCTCTTTCAAATCAGTAATGAGAATTTTATTCCTGCAAATCCTGCTAGCAGCATTCAGACAGTCACTTACACTCTCAACCAAGTACCTACAGATTTAAATCTCTCTGCTGTTTATTACGATTTTTCCAGTGCTGATAACACTCTCACAGGAGAGATTTTCTTCAATCAGAGTGATGCAGATGATCAACAAGTAACAATTGCTGAAGGTTTAAAGATTTCTGTTACCTACGCTGGACAAACTTATGCTGAAACTTTAGATTCTGAAGCATCATTATTGACCAATCAATCAGGAGATATTGGAGATCAAGGATTAGGATTACAATTTGTTATCCCCGATGTCTTCACTATCAACGCGGATAATTTTATCCCTGCAAACCCTGCTAGCAGTATTCAGCCCATTGCTTATACCCGATTTCCCGGAACCAAAATTGATGAAGATGTAGCAGCGGGAACATCAATTAGCACACTTAGCAGCACTGACCTAGACGCAAATGACACTTTCACCTACAGCTTAGTTGCTGGAACTGGTGATACTGATAATACTGCTTTCACCATTGATAGCAATAACCTAAAGATTAATAGTTCTCCAGATTTTGAAACCAAATCTAGTTACAACATCCGCGTCAAAACAACCGACAATGGTGGACTAAGCTTTGAAAAATCATTGGCAATTACAGTCAACGACCTCAATGAAGCCCCAACAGATTTATCATTGGGTGTCACAACTATAGATGAGAATCTCCTAGTTAATACAATCATTGGCACATTTAGTAGCACCGACCAAGATGCCAATAACACTTTCACCTACAGCTTACTTACCGGAATTGGTGATACCGATAACGCCGCATTTACCATCAACGGCGATAAATTGCAAACTAATAGTTCCCTGAACTTTAATATCAAGCCTAGTTATAGCATTCGGGTCAGAACAACAGACCAAAGTGGACTCTCCTTTGAGAAAGCATTGAACATTGGTGTTAATAATACCGTTATCCCTGCTCAATTAACCAAGGGTTCTGATGATATTTTTAATATCAAAGGTGACAATAATAAAGTAACACTCAAAATTGCGATCGCTAGCAGCACTCCTAATCCTAAGCAGTTGAATGAGTTGGGTGTATTTAATGTTGATGATGCTGCGGGTAGCGTTAAAGATGATGCGGGTAAATCTCTTCTTCCAGGCGCAAACGGTTACACAAAAGCCGCTTTAGCACGAGCCAAGGTACTTTTCTCTACCATTGCCAATTTACCAAATGGCTTTAGTAACAACGATGTTGTTCGCTCACTCCAATTAGATTCTGATTCTAACTTCAGATTTTATTTGGTTCAAGGCACTACAAGTCAAACTTTAATCAATAAAAATAGTTATGGGGAGGTGGTGTTTTCCTCAACTCAAAATATTAAAAACTTGAATAATAATAGTTTCTCGATTAATTTTCCGAATCTAGTGGTGAATATTCAGCCAACAAATGAATCATTAGATTCCGGTTTGAGTAACCAATTTGGTCAGCAAGGTTCAACTAAAGGAGAAATGCTTTATGTGAATAATCAAGTGAATGCTACCTTCACGGTTAATAGAGAAGCGGCTTATGACAACTTTATTGGTTTTTATCAGGTGACTGATGAAGTTGGTACTATTAATGTCAATGGTACGATTTATAAACCTGGAGATTCTGGGTATACTCAAGCAGCAATTAATAATCGGGTTGTCGGATTGACGGGAACTAATCAAGTTACAGTCACATCCAATGGAAAGTTCGGTGCTAATGCTATCTTTGCACCATTTATTATTGCTAATGCTGATCCTAGCACTTATATCAGCCGGGGAAATTCTGTTTATTTCTCATTCTTGGGTGCTAATCCTAGTAGTGATAAGCAAGTGGATCACATTCGTTTGTTAGGCAATAATACTTTTGGCTTTGAGGATTTAGCAAGTGGTGGCGACCAAGATTTTAATGATTTAATTGTGCGAGTCAAGTTGAGCTAGAAAAGGTTGCAAGGCGATTTTGTTAGGTTAGGCTAAATGCGATCCTTCTCTGCCAGAAGTCAATACATACAGGGCAAGCAGCTAAATTAGAAATGCTTAGAGCTTAACCAAACCATGTTGACGAGACTTCATAAAAAGGCGTTTTGTTCTAACATAATTTACTACTTTGCGTTACACCACTCTTGGAAGTGTTTTCAAACTTCCGATTGCAAATTGTAAAACTTAAATCTATTCAGAGACTTACCAAAATGACTAACGTTTACCATAATCTAGCGACAGGTGCATTTACACAAAATTGGTCAAATACAGGACTAATTACAGTTGATGATAATTGGAGTGGTGTTCCCAGTATTATTGGCTATCGTGGAGACGACCTAACAACATTAACTGGTGTAGATCCGCAAACTATCATTGGTGATGGCACAGGAGTTGTAGATGTCAATGCTAACCAGACCGATCCCAATACTTTTACCACTGGTGGTGTTACTGAGTTTGAAATTACCAACCCAGTAGTTGCCCTGTCCGGTTCTGGTACTGCTGATGCTCCCTTTGTGCTGATTCACCTCAACACCTTGGGAGTAACCAATGTTAATGTTTCCTACAACCTGCGCGACATTGATGGTTCTGCTGACAGTGCAGTTCAGCCAGTAGCTTTGCAATATCGTGTTGGTACGTCAGGTAATTTCATCAATATCCCTACTGGGTTTGTCGCCGATGCCAGTTCTGGCCCTAGCTTGGCAGCTCTTGTCACGCCAGTCAGCGTTACGCTACCTGTAGCAGCAGAAAATCAATTACAAGTGCAGTTGCGTATTATCACTGCAAATGCAGTTGGCAACGACGAGTGGATCGGAATTGATGACATTAATATATCTGGTACTCCATCTGGTGGTGCAACTCCCACAGTCAGCTTATCCGTCAGTAACACTGCTGGCTCAGAAGCAGGTACAACAGCAATTACCGTTACAGCCACAGCTTCTAGTGCTGTTTCCGGCAATCAAACAGTTAACTTAGGTGTAACTGGAACAGGTATCACCGTAGGAGATTACACCCTCAGTAACACTGCGATCGCCATTCTTGACGGACAAACCACAGGTTCTGTCACCTTTACCGTTGTTAATGATACCCTAGCTGAAGGTACAGAAACCGCTACCTTAACCATCAGCAATCCTTCTAGTGGTATTGCGTTAGGCGGTACTACTACTCAAAACATCACGATTACCGATGATGATGCTCTGTTTCCAATCGTCAACTTATCCGTCAGTAACACTGCTGGCTTGGAAGCAAATACAACAGCCATCACCGTTACTGCTACTGCTTCTAGTGCTGTTTCCGGTGATCAAACAGTTAACTTAGGCGTAACTGGAACAGGTATCACCGCAGGGGATTTTTACCTCACCAAAAATATCATCACCATTCCTAGCGGACAAACTACTGGTTCTGTCACTTTTATTGTTGCCGATGATGCGATCGCAGAAGCAATAGAAACCGCAATATTGACTATTAGTACACCCTCCACAGGGATTATCCTGGGCAGCACCACTTCCCAAAATATTACGATTACCAACAATAACTCCAGCTTTTTACTTAAAGTCGGCGGCTTGATGAGTGCTAATGGAGCCGAAATATCCGCCTTTGATTCTGGAAGCGATCGCCTGTTTGTCGTTGCTGGTAGCATAATTGAAGTTTATAGTGTCAGCAATATAGGTGCGTTAACCTTAGCTGGTTCTTTGACAACAGGATTTACACCCCCCGCAGGAACGGAAGCAATTCCCAACAGCGTTGCGGTCAAAAATGGTATTGTCGCAGTCGCCTACGCGATTAGAAACACTAGCACAAACGCTCAACAGACGGGACAGGTGAGTTTCTACACTGCCGCCACTGGTAACTTATTGAACTCAGTGGCGGTGGGTGCATTACCAGATATGCTCACCTTTACGTCCGATGGCACGAAGGTATTAGTAGCAAATGAGGGAGAACCCAACAGCTACGGGCAAGCAGATTCGGTAGATCCTGAAGGTTCCGTCAGCATTATTGACATTTCGGGTGGCGTACCGACTGCAACCGTTACCCAAGTCTCATTTACGAGCTTCAATAGCCAGATCGCCACGCTCAAAGCCGCAGGTGTGCGGATTACTGGACCCGGCTCGACGGTGGCACAAGACCTAGAACCAGAGTACATTGCTATATCTCCAGACGGTTTAACTGCACGGATTACCCTGCAAGAAAATAATGCGATCGCCATCTTGGATATTGCCAGTGCGACCATTACCCAAATTCTGCCCCTTGGTACTAAGAATCACAATCTCACAGGCAATGGTTTCGATGCTAGCGATCGCGATCTAACTAGCAGCACAGGCAAAATCAATATTCGGAACTGGCCGGTGTTTGGGCTGTATCAACCCGATGCGATCGCCAGTTTCACCGCCAACGCACAGACTTACTACATCACCGCGAACGAAGGAGATTCCCGCAACTACACTGGTTTTAACGAAGAAATCCGGGTTGGCGTAGCCGGATATGTATTAGACCAAACTATTTTTCCCGATGCGACGACCCTGAAGGAAAACACCAACCTGGGACGGTTAACAGTTACAAATTCCACAGGAGACACTGATGGAGACGGAGATTTTGATCGCATCGAAGCATTTGGAGCGCGTTCCTTTTCGATCTGGGATGCAAGCGGCAATCAGATATTCGATAGCGGCGACCAACTCGAACAAATCACCGCAACCAAAGTACCAACCCTGTTTAACTCAGATGGACTAGCTGCTACCTTTGACAGCCGCAGTGATAACAAAGGGCCTGAACCTGAAGGCGTGGCGATCGCAGTCATCAACAACCGCACCTATGCTTTTATTGGTTTAGAACGCACTGGTGATGTCATCGTCTACGAGGTGACAAATCCCAACAAGCCAAATTTTATTCAATATATCAACACAACCGAAGATGTTGCGATCGAAGGGCTAACCTTTGTCTCGGCGGCTGACAGTCCCACAGGCAAGCCTCTGTTATTCACCGCGAACGAAGTCAGTAGGACGGTTGCGGTGTTTGAAATAGCCTCATCCGTTCGGATTAGCGACATTCAGGGAGCGGGGCATATCTCACCCTTGACAGGTCAGACTGTCAGCAATGTGGCGGGAATTGTCACGGTTACGGCTAGTAACGGTTTCTACTTGCAAGATTCTACCCCAGATAGCGATGATCGCACTTCTGAAGCAATTTTCGTCTTCACGGGATCAGCGCCAACCGTATCCATCGGAAGTTCCGTGTTGGTCAGTGGAACAGTTACGGAGTTTCGTCCAGGCAGCAATGCCAATAGTTTAACTAAAACACAAATCACCGCTCCCACAATTGTCACCGTTTCCACTGGCAATGTGTTACCAACTGTCACGATTTTGGGCAATGGCGGCAGAACCATCCCGACAACGGTAATTGATAACGACACTAGCGGTAATATCGAAACTGGAACAACCACCTTTGACCCTGCTCAAGATGGCATCGACTTCTACGAAAGCTTAGAAGGAATGCTGGTACAGGTCAATAACCCAGTCTCAACTTCACCCACTGGCAACTTTGGGACATCACAGGAAATTTGGGTATTAGCAGACAATGGGGCAAATGCCATCGGGCGGACAGTTCGCGGTGGTAGCTTAATTAGTGCCTTAGACTTCAATCCTGAGCGGATTCAGATAGATGACCTCAATAATAGTTTAGTGCTACCTGAAGTGAATGTTGGTACGCAACTCAGCAGTGTTGTTGGTGTAGTTAACTACGACTTTAGCAACTATGAAGTTTTAGTCTCCACTGCTCCCACTGTAGTCCAGACCAGTACCCTTGAAAGAGAAATCACTGATTTAACTCCTACCACTGATCAACTGACAGTTGCTACCTTCAACGTCGAAAACCTTGATCCAGGAGATGGTGCAACCAAGTTTAACAACCTTGCCAGCCGCATTGTCAATAATCTGCGATCGCCAGATATCATTAATCTGGAAGAAATTCAGGACAATAACGGAGCGACTAATGATAGCGTAGTTGATGCCACTACAACTTACAACACATTAATTGCGGCGATCGCAACTGCTGGTGGTCCTACATATCAATTTCGTCAAATTAACCCAGTAGACGATACTAATGGTGGTGAACCTGGTGGAAATATCCGCGTAGGCTTCTTGTTTAATCCCGAACGTGTTGACTTTGTAGAACGCCCCGGTGGTACTTCCACCTCCAGCACTACAGTTACTAATGTTTCTGGTGTTCCTACTGTTTCTAATAGTCCTGGTTTGATTGACCCCACCAACACTGCCTTTGGTAGCAGTCGCAAACCGTTAGTTGGTGAATTTATTTTCAACGGTGAAACTGTTTATGTAATTGGCAACCACTTCAATTCTAAAGGTGGCGATCAACCATTATTTGGTGTGAATCAACCGCCAATTCTCACCAGTGAAGTCCAGCGTCAGCAACAAGCTACCATAGTCAAAAACTTTGTTGAGAGTATTTTAGCGATCGACCCCAATGCCAATGTAATAGTAACGGGTGACTTGAATGACTTTGAATTCTCTAACCCTGTTAGCATTTTAGAAGGCGCTGGACTGACTTCCTTAATTGAAACTCTTGATCCAGAAGAGCGTTACACTTACAACTTTGAAGGCAACGCCCAGACACTTGACCACATTTTAGCGAGTAGCAACTTAGTCGATAATCTGGATGGGTATGATGTAGTTCACATCAATTCAGAGTTTGCCGATCAGGATAGCGATCATGATCCCAGTGTGGCTCGGTTTAATCTATCTGGAAACGATGCTCCCACAGACTTATCATTGGGTGTTACAACTGTAGATGAGAATGTCCCGGTTAATACAATCATTGGTACATTTAGCAGCACCGACCAAGATGCCAATAACACTTTCACCTACAGCTTAATTACCGGAATTGGTGGTACTGATAACGCCGCCTTCACCATCAACGGCGATAAATTGCAAACTAATAGTTCCCTGAACTTTAATATCAAGCCTAGTTATAGCATTCGGGTAAAAACAACAGACCAAAGTGGACTATCCTTTGAGAAAGTGTTGAACATTGGTGTTAACAATATCATTATTCCTGTTCAATTAACCAAGGGTTCTGATGATGTTTTTAATATCAAAGGTGACAATAATAAAGTAACACTCAAAATTGCGATCGCTAGCAGCACTCCTAATCCTAAGCAGTTGAATGAGTTGGGTGTATTTAATGTTGATGATGCTGCGGGTAGCGTTAAAGATGATGCGGGTAAATCTCTTCTTCCAGGCGCAAACGGTTACACAAAAGCCGCTTTAGCACGAGCCAAGGTACTTTTCTCTACCATTGCCAATTTACCAAATGGCTTTAGTAACAACGATGTTGTTCGCTCACTCCAATTAGATTCTGATTCTAACTTCAGATTTTATTTGGTTCAAGGCACTACAAGTCAAACTTTAATCAATAAAAATAGTTATGGGGAGGTGGTGTTTTCCTCAACTCAAAATATTAAAAACTTGAATAATAATAGTTTCTCGATTAATTTTCCGAATCTAGTGGTGAATATTCAGCCAACAAATGAATCATTAGATTCCGGTTTGAGTAACCAATTTGGTCAGCAAGGTTCAACTAAAGGAGAAATGCTTTATGTGAATAATCAAGTGAATGCTACCTTCACGGTTAATAGAGAAGCGGCTTATGACAACTTTATTGGTTTTTATCAGGTGACTGATGAAGTTGGTACTATTAATGTCAATGGTACGATTTATAAACCTGGAGATTCTGGGTATACTCAAGCAGCAATTAATAATCGGGTTGTCGGATTGACGGGAACTAATCAAGTTACAGTCACATCCAATGGAAAGTTCGGTGCTAATGCTATCTTTGCACCATTTATTATTGCTAATGCTGATCCTAGCACTTATATCAGCCGGGGAAATTCTGTTTATTTCTCATTCTTGGGTGCTAATCCTAGTAGTGATAAGCAAGTGGATCATATTCGTTTGTTAGGCAATAATACTTTTGGCTTTGAGGATTTAGCAAGTGGTGGCGACCAAGATTTTAATGATTTAATTGTGCGAGTCAAGTTGAGCTAGAAAAGGTAGCAGCGTGATAGTGATTAAGCGGATATGATATCAAAGCCAGTTTAAAATCAGCTTTCACTTAAATTAACACCAATGAGCGTTGCTGTGCCCCTAGCAACGTATTTCATTATTAAAGTGAAATGAAGACCTCAGAGGTAGGGGCACACAACTGTTGCCTGTTCTAGACAGGTGCGTTATGCTGCCCTAACACACCCTTGTATCTTAGAAGAAATAATCCATACCAGTTTCTCTTAAAAAGCAGTGCGATCGAGAGGTGCTGCAAATCTTAATATAATGCTGTTAGTTCACAAGTTAATCCAATAGAACTAGAAGATACTTGGAATTGCAAGTTTAAGTTCTGGGGCATGGGATATGTAGACTTCTTTTACCTCTAGCTACAAGGCTTTAATCAACTGTAACCCCAGGAAAGTTCAAAGATAGGAAGCCGACTCTTAGAACTTTGGAGTCTTTGTACAAAAGACAAAGCCAGCTGAACTATCTATACAAAAGATAACCGGATTACGGGAACCGATCGCAAACTTTGAAATTCTTCATAAACATAGGCTCTATGTTACCATCTGGATGGTTTTAGACGGATCGTAACTGGCTTTCAAGTATAAACGCCAACGTCCGTAGCGTCTCTAAATTTGGTGGTTGAGGAGAGAATAATAGTGCAAAATAGCATATCAGTGGCAGAAACGAATCCATACACACAGCGCAACCAGCCACGACCGATCCGCATAGGCGTGATTGGCGTGGGTAACATGGGACAACACCACGCTCGCGTGCTGAGTTCAATGAAAGATGTTGAACTAGTCGGTGTAGCAGATATTAACGTCGAGCGAGGATTAGAAACTGCCAGCAAGTACAAGGTGCGTTTTTTTGAAGATTACTCTGACTTGCTACCCCTTGTGGAAGCAGTTTGTGTTGCTGTTCCCACCCGGTTACATTACGCCGTGGGCATTAACTGCCTTCTAGCGGGAATTCATGTTTTGATTGAAAAACCGATCGCAGCCAGTATTTCTGAAGCCGAATCCTTGGTAAATGCGGCAGCCGAGTCTGGGTGTATCCTGCAAGTAGGTCATATTGAGCGCTTCAATCCAGCATTTAAGGAACTGAGCCAAGTGCTGAAAACAGAAGAATTACTGGCGCTAGAAGCCCACCGAATGAGTCCTTACTCAGATCGGGCAAATGATGTTTCGGTTGTGCTGGATTTAATGATCCATGACATCGACCTACTTCTAGACTTAGCTGCTTCCCCAGTCACAAAATTGACTGCTAGCGGTAGTCGTGCCCTAGATTCTGGTTATTTAGATTACGTAACTGCCACCTTAGGGTTTGCCAATGGTATTGTTGCTACTCTGACTGCCAGTAAAGTCACTCACCGCAAAATTCGTCGGCTTGTCGCTCATTGTAAAAATTCATTCACTGAGGCAGATTTTCTCAAGAATGAAATTTTGATTCACCGACAAACCACTGCTAACTCTCTCCCTGACCACCGACAAGTACTTTACAGGCAGGATGGTGTGATTGAAAAAGTTTACACCAGCAATATTCAGCCCCTAAGCGCAGAATTAGAGCATTTTGTCAACTGTGTACATGGTGGCAATCAACCTTCAGTGGGTGGTGAACAAGCTCTCAAAGCCTTGAGATTGGCAAGTTTGATTGAGCAGATGGCGTTGGAAGATCGAGTTTGGAATCCCTTAGACTGGGAATCGGAACAGAGAATACAATCGTTGACCCCGACAGCCTAGAAGAGGAGATAAAGGGGACAAGAGGGACAGAGGGGACAAAGAAAGAAAGTAAAATTTTCTCTTTTCTCCCTTATTTCCCCCACAGCCCCAAGCCTAGAAAGGAAATCTAGAGTGTGTTTTTAAATTTGCGATTAAATCTTTAGATCCCCCGTAGTCTTGATTAAAAAAAGGGCTAAGGGGGATCTAATAATTAGAAAACAAAACCTAGCTTTCACTTCTCTTATGTAGTTATTCACTCCCCCCCCAGCAAAATGCTCGAAACCCTTGATTTATCCTTGAGAGGTAGGGGGGAGTGTGAAAGGTTACTCTCTTATTCTGTTTCTCCATTGCGGGATCAATTTTTAGTGTAGCCAAGCTAGCTTGACTCCGATGAGGGGGGATGGTTAACTTTTGAGAAAGCTAACGCTGAATTTAGTAACAAAACTAATGCAGTAATTTCAGGAATTGACTTAATGCTTGAATGGATAACTAATACGATCAACTATTTCGGCTATTGGGGTATCGCCCTGCTGATGTTCCTAGAGAACCTTTTTCCCCCTATCCCTTCAGAATTGATTATGCCACTGGCTGGATTTACAGCCAGTCCATATCAACCAGGAGGGGCAAAGCTCAATATCATTGGTGTGTTTTTCGCAGGACTTGTGGGTTCTGTATTGGGTGCACTTATCTGGTACTACCCTGGTAAGTTGTTAAGTGAAAGGCGCTTGAAAGCTTTGGCTGACAAGTACGGCAAATGGCTGGGTATATCTAGCAAAGATATCGACAAGGCAACGCGCTGGTTTGACTCTCAAGGTAAAACAGCAGTTTTGATAGGTCGGCTTGTTCCAGGAATCCGCACCTTGATTTCTGTTCCTGCGGGTATGACCAATATGCACTTGCTGCCATTTTTGTTTTATACAACCTTAGGTAGCGCGGCTTGGGTGGGCTTGCTAACATACTCAGGTTACGCATTGGGTAGTCAGTATGAACTTGTGGACAAGTACCTTGCTCCTGTGTCCAAAATCGTACTTGGGGGTTTGGTTTTAGCATTTGTTTTCTGGGTATTCAAGCGCCAACTAAGACGCACCAGAAGGTGAAATATGGCCGCTTTTGGTTTAAAAGCAGTGGAAGTAGGGGTTACATCTGGCCAAAATTAGCCTACACTATGCCAAATAATACTAGATGTGCGATCGCAAAACCCACCGGAGGTATCGCCAGAATTAATTTTTGGCGTATTTATAGCTACACTTGACGCAACCTAGAATTGATGGTTGCTCGCATTTTTGTAAGATGAGCATACAACTTTTTACAGTTAAGTTAGAATCAGGAGCTTTTATGACAGACCAACCTTCCGCCGCTACCCCAATTAATGCCGCTGCCATACCGATGAATAGAGTGTCGGCATCCACTCCCCTAAATGCTGTTAATACTCCCAAGCCAGGCACAGTTTCAGGGAAAACCATTCTTAGTGTTGATTTAGGCAGAACTTCCACAAAAACTTGTGTGAGTCGTGAACCAAATAATGTGGTGTTTGTACCTGCTAACGTCAAGCAGATGTCAATAGAACAAGTACGGGGCGGTGTTTTTGAAGCTAGGGCTACTGACCCCTTAATGGATTTGTGGCTGGAGTATCAAGGCAATGGATATGCTGTTGGTCAACTAGCAGCAGATTTTGGGGCAAATCTAGGAGTCGGACAATCTAAAGTAGAAGCTGCACTAATAAAAGTGCTAGCAAGTGCTGGCTACTTCAAGCTCAGAGACGATATCTCAGTTGTACTAGGTTTGCCTTTTCTTTCCTTAGAGCAATTTGAAAAGGAAAAAGCCCAGTTGATTAGCCAAGTAGGTGGCCCTCATGTATTGAACTTCCGAGGCGAATCTGTGTCGCTGAACGTTAGTAAAGTTTGGGTAATGCCAGAAGGCTACGGCAGCCTACTATGGTCTGAAGCTCAACCAAAGAAAAGTCCGGGCAGTCCTGATTTTACAAAAATATCGGTAGCGATCGTCGATATTGGACATCAAACCGTCGATCTTTTAATGGTAGATAACTTCCGTTTTGCCCGAGGTGCTTCTAAGAGTGAAGACTTTGGTATGAACAAGTTTTATGAATTGGTGTCCGCCGAAATCGAGGGAGCAGATAGTCAATCTCTAGCGCTGATTTCCGCTGTTAACAAACCCAGAGGTGAACGCTATTACCGTCCTAAGGGCGCTAGCAAGCCCACCAACCTAGACGATTTTCTTCCCAACCTCACAGAGATGTTTTCTCGTGAAATCTGTAGCCGTGTGCTAGCCTGGTTGCCAGAACGTGTTACAGATGTGATTATCACTGGTGGGGGTGGTGAGTTTTTCTGGGACGACGTTCAACGTCTGCTTAAGGAAGCAAAGATTAATGCTCATTTAGCAGCACCTTCCCGACAGGCGAATGCTTTGGGGCAGTATATTTATGGAGAGGCACAATTATCCTCTAATCGCGCTGCTAGGGCCTAAAGCTGATGTTCCAATGGTCAAAAAAGGTAGTTAAATCCGTCACGTTCAACCCAGAGCTTGCTGATGAAAGCTTGTTAGCGCAAGTAGAAAGTTATTTGGAAAAACAACCCGACAAGACTTTCAGTGACCTCTGTAAAGAAGCCTTGTGGCAATCTTTATGTGTACCGGAATCTGTACGACCTGGTCCACAAACAGCAGCAACAACACCAGTTGAACAACAAATTGGTGAACTGCAACGTCAAGTGGCTGGACTTGAGGAACGTTTTTTTGCTAAGGGATCTAATCGGTTGGAGACGATGGAACACCATCTTTTGCAACTTTCTCAACAAGTTGCACAATTGGCGCTCATAGTCAATGATCGATCAATCATTCAGTCTCCAACTCAATTAGAAGTAGTAAATAATACTTCTTATAGTGTTGCTACCTCTGCTCAAGAAGTTGACCCCGTAATCAGTCGCCTTAGTCAGTTTCTCGATGATTTTTAAGAAACAATCAGGCTTGTAAGCATTTTTTGCTCTTGTAAACAATCCTTAATAGTTAATACTATTAAGGATTATTAATATTTATATAAGATTCCTATGAGATTTTTGAAAAAACGACTTACATCTGAAGAGTGGATATGTAAGTCCAATTATCGATTGTGACAGTGAGGGTGCGGAATTTGGGTATGAGCGTCACTCGTTCGTGCAGCGTCTTCCACAGAAGAAGGGATTGTGAAAAACGCACTTTATTCTTCAATTTGCTGCTGGCTGGTTGGATATGGACTCTGCATCCATTTCTGGTAAAGGTGGACGCACAGATAAATAAATCAATGGTCCGAATAGCGGTATCAACACTATTAACCAGAATAACTGCGGATTTTTCCAACTCCGACGCGCCATATCATTTTCTAGTAATACAGGAAATAATAGGCAAAGTAGACAGAAATCTAAACTCATCACATTGATGAAGCGGTTGGTTTGCCACTGTTGTACAAAGTTGTCCCAATCTCCTTCTCTTAAACCATAGGCAACTAAAATAGCCGTGGCTAGTGTCAAAACAAAACCAGTCACACGAGAATCTAGCAGCTTGAGCAAGATATTCTTTTTACCAACAAACTTATTATTTGGTTCCCTGAGAGCTAGGTAGGGTAACAAGGCAAATACGCCGACTGCAAAAGAAGCTACGGCAAACAGCCAAGCGGGTATTTTTTGTCCTCTACCATCAATTAAAACTACTGCGCTGTAGATTAGTGGCCAGATGCCCATGAGATTGAATAGTGCAATAACTAACGGATTAATGCCTTGCCACTGACCAATAGAAAGGTTTTTAATTAATTGGAATGTATCGGGTTGCTCAGGAGGAGCGAAGAGAAAAGCATAGACAATGAATCCCAGCCACAGCAGTCCAAAGGTAATTTTTCTAACCATGAAAGATTTAAGTAGTATTAATTATTGATTTTGCCACTACAAATTGGGCTGTTTGCTTAGGAACGCAAATTTAATAACGTGCAATTCTTATTTAACTTGGAATGGTGCGTTACGCTCCGCTAACACACCCTACTTTTGCACTTTATTTAATCCACATTCCTTACTATGATATTGTTTACTCGCCTAGACTGGTAGCGGCTTGTTAAGGATTGAAATAACTAAAGGCTTCTGAGAGATAATCAGCAGCAGATGCTACTATTGCGATCGCACTTTCATAATCGAGGCGCGTTGGCCCTAAAACTCCTACACTTCCTACTGGTATTGAACCTCGGCGATAAGTGGAAGAAATCAAAGTGCAGGTGCGTATCGGTTCTAGCGTATTTTCTGCGCCAATGCGAACCGTTACCTTTGGCTTACCTGCATCTTCCAATTCTGGTTCCTCAAATATTAGTCGCCACAGTTGGTCTTGTTCTTCTTCCAGCAGATGGATAATCGTTTGTACTTGCTGTAACTGGGAAAATTCTGGCTGGCGCAAAACTTCTGCTACACCCCGAACCATAATTTGTGTTGCAGTCGGTGCAAGAGTGCGACGGGTCAATTCGGCAACTGAATTTTTTAAGAATTCCCCGTAGCGTTGGAACTCCTGATCTAGTTGACTCCAGTCAAGATATGCTAATTCCAACAGACTTCGCCCCCGCAAATGTGTATTCAAAAAGTTAGAAACAATCTGCAACTCACGATCAATTACCTCTGAATCCCGTTGTGTTTCTTCCGATACTGGGGACAAATCCATCAACTTGGAATGTGTCTCATAACTATCTGTCACCACAATCAGCATGATCCTTCCCGCTTCAATTTGCACTAATTGCAGATGTCGCACTAATGCTGTAGTGGTTTGTGGCATGGTAATCAAGCTAATGCAGCCACTTAAGGTTGCTAAAATTTGCGCGGCTCCTTGCAGTAAGGTTTCTAAACTCCAATCTTCCCACTGGAGGCGCTTTTGCAGTGCTATCTCTACTTTTCGTCCTAAAGTTTCCGTACCACTTTGTGGAAGCAAGCTACGCGTAGCCTCTGTCTGCGACACGCTGCGCGAACGCAGAGAAGGTGTAATTAGCTGGTCAACATAAATGCGATAGCCTGAGTCTGAAGGTATGCGTCCGGCAGAGGCGTGTGGTTGGTAAAGTAAGCCAGACTTTTCTAAAACACCCATCACACTACGAATCGTGGCTGAACTTACACCCAGGTCGTACTCATCAACTAAAGCTTTTGAACCAACAGGCTCTGCTGTAGCAATATAGTGACGTACCGTTGCCCAAAGTATATGTTGTTGTCGATTTGTTAACTGGACTTCCATAAGGCATATTTTACTAAAGGCAAACTTTAATCAAACTCTAAAAAATTTCTGGATTTGCTCGCAAACAGAGATTATTAATAATTAATTAAGACGGGAAATTATCCAATTATATTATGACAGTTAACTTTTAAAGTTCACATTAAACATTTTTTGAGACTAAGCTCGAAATAAGAGCTAGACTTTAATGTAACTTGACTATATAGCTTATTTCTAACAGTATTACTACATAGGTATTTTTTCGGGCAATAGCTAATGCTGCTCTATAATTTGCATTAGGTCGAAAAGTTTATAATTATGTACCCACTGCCGAAAGTCCAAGGTTTGCCGAGAAGCTATTAAACTGATGTACTACTATTTTTATAATAGCAATAGCTAGATGGAAGAGTTAAGTTCCGTGTGAGTATGTATATGATCAAAAGCTAATACTGAGGAATTGAAGGGTCTACTAATAAGGAGTAAGCATTAATACCACCCGAAATATTTTGCACATTTGTAAAACCTTGAGCAATTAACCACTGACACATTTGGGCAGAGCGAATGCCGTGGTGACATAGTACAAAGGTTTCAGCTTGAGGATTGAAGAGAGTGGGTACTTGATCTCCCCATTGGGCAAATTGACTTAAAGGTAGGTTGACAAAGCCCTCAATGCTAGCGATCGCCAATTCTTCTGGTTCGCGCACATCTACAAGCTGAATACTTGCATCACTAAAAGATAGACGTTGCGCTAGTTCTTCTACACTAATTTGGTTCATGATTTCCCTGTCATGAGGTTTTCGTAAATAGTCCTAATACTATTTATGGTGACAGAAAATCTCCGCCTTGGCATGAGCATCCATTCTTAGAGGGCTGATTAATTCTGGTAAGCTTTCTGCTTAAATAGCTGTAAATTGTCTTTTTTAATAGGTTTAATGTGAATAGGCAACGTTCATTTATCGGTTTTATCGTCGCTGGGGCGATCGCACTGCTAGTAATTGCGATCGCTAGCTTTTACTGGTTTTTCGCCAAAAGTCCGGCTAACCTCATTGCTTCTACCTCTAGACCTAGTGCAGCCATATTCGTGTCGAAGCTTTCCCCTGTAATGGTTTCATTACTGGCGAATCCTGACCGTTTACAGTCATTGGAGCGTGAAGGAGAACTATCTAAACTCAAAACCAGTTTATTCGCCAAGAGTGGCATAGATTACAAAGAAGATATTCAACCGTGGTTAGGTAACGAAATTACACTAGCGATCACCACCTTAGATATTGACCGGGAATTAGAAAACGGACAGCAGCCGGGGTATCTCTTGGCACTAGCAACCAAGCAACCGGAGAAAAGCCGCGAGTTTGTTGAGTTGTTGTTTTCCAAACGGGCGTTAGCTGGGGCAAACTTGGATGTTGAAAAATACAAAGGCGTAAAGCTGATTTATGACAATTCTCAACCAGAGCAGGACTTGCTAGCTGGTGCTGTTGTTGGCGAAGGCTTTGTGTTGTTTGCCAACGATCCGAAGGTGTTGCGAGATGCGATCAATAATGTCCAAGCACCCGATTTAAATTTGACTAGCTCCCCGGAATACCAAAAAGCTACCAAAGAACTGCCCAAAGGGGGTTTAGCTGTAGCTTTCTTGAATCTTCCCATTGTGGCAAAATGGCAAGGGTTAGAGTTACCAGAACAGCTTTATAACAGCCAAATCATATCCTTGGCGTTAAACCCCAAAGGATTGCTAGCAGAAACCACCTTTCTGACTTCATCGGAAATTGTCTCTCCATCTGAACCGCTATCTAAACCTGTGGGAGCATTGCAATATGTTCCAGCATCCGCCGGTTTGGCAATTTCCGGCTCAAATTTGAGTAATTTAGCTAACAGTGATTTAGCCAAACTTTGGAGACAAGCGACAGCAACTATATATGGTTCTGAAAAAGATATGGTTTCTCCGTTAGCAAAACCTTTGGCGGATGTTCAAAAACGCTGGGGTATAAACTTGCCAGAGGATATTTTCAGTTGGGTACAAGGAGAATATGCGATCGCATTGTTACCTGCGAAAGAGCAAACAACCCCTCATTGGATTTTTGCGGTGGAAAAATCCGAGGGTGTAGAACAAGGTGTTGCTCGTTTGGATGCGATCGCTTCATCTAACGGACTCAGCATTAGTCCGCTAACTGTAGACAAGCAAAAAATCTCCGCCTGGACAGAGTTAACCACGGCTATAAAAAAAACCAATGTCAAAGAGGGAGCATCATTCAGCATCGAGACAAAAGTGCGGGGATTGCATACAACTTTAGGAAATTACGAAATTTTCACGTCTGACTTAGAGACTATGGATGAAATTCTTACAGCCAAGGATAATTCCTTAATTGATAATCCCAATTTCCAAGAGAGTATCGCTGCCATTCCCCAACCGAACCAAGGCTACATCTATCTTGACTGGACAAAAAGCCAGAATCTCTTAGAGACACAGCTACCGATTCTCAAGCTAGTGGAAGTTTTAGGTAAACCATTTTTTGATAATTTGCGATCGCTCACAGTCAGTAGTTATGGAACTGACACGCGATCGCTTAAAGGTGGCGTTTTCTTCAAACTCCATAATTCGTGAGATTTTCATAGAAGCTCAAAGTGCAGAAGGCAAAAGAATTGTTTACCTTTTGCCTTTTCTTATCCTGTGGCAGTGAGTCTCAAATACATCAAAAATAATTTACACAATACCAGGGCTATTTCATTCTCATCTAGCCCGCCTCAGAATGAATTCTGAGTCTAATAGCGAAAGTCGTCTAAAGACGACTGAGAAGAGGTTATAGTCCGTTTTAACGGACTTTAGTTATTAGGCTGGAACTTTAGTTCTGGGCGGTTTATGCCTAGAACTAAATAGCCCTGTACACAATACACAGGCACACAAAAAGATTATTCGTAGCAACTAGCTGTATGCTTTCCAAATTATCAACTGTGGCACATTTTAATGTGGCACACCCAACTGAAATTTTACTGGAATATTTTCAGTAGAATATGTATATATCACTACTAATTTAAAAGCCTGTTGGAGGGCTACTATGAAATACTATCGCCCCCGACTTCAGTTTGGCGGCTGGCTATTGGCTATACTTACCGCCATCACAGCTACCCCTGTAATAGCAGAGACAGCAAATTTTGGGACTTTCACGCTATCAACAAATTTTCAACCAGCACAAGGAACCGTGCAGGGGTTTACAGGTGGTTCTTACTCATTGTCTGCCATAAGTAACCGCGATCGCGATCAAAAAACCTGTATTGGCTTTGCCGATCCTACTCCAGATCACATTATGGTTTTGGAAAAAGACTTTTCCCAGATGACAATACAAGTTGATAGCAAAAACAACGATACCACTTTACTCATCAAAGGCCCAGACGAAACGACGATTCATTGTGGCGATGACACTGGCAAAAGTAAAGATGCTAGTATTAGCGATCGCAACTGGAAAAGGGGCATCTATCGGATTTGGGTAGGTACATTTAATCCTGGGGTCAAGCGCGATTATACTCTGACAGTTGAGCAGCAGTGAAGTGGGGAATGGGGAGTAGTGAGCAGGAGAAGAACCAATCAATAACACCTGAGAGGATAATATGGGAGAGTAGCTTGTTGTGCTTTCCGAGGGTGCTGTCTCGTGCTATCTACACTGCGTGCTGATTTTAGTATCATATTTGAACGTGACCCAGCTGCCCGTAACTGGTTGGAAGTTTTATTTTACCCTGGTTTGCAAGCCCTACTATTCCATAGGCTGGCTCACTGGCTGCATAATGTTGGACTTCCTTTTATCCCCCGCCTAATTTCTCACTTGGCTCGGTTTTTGACTGGAATTGAAATCCATCCTGGTGCAGTAATTGGGCAAAGTGTGTTTATTGACCACGGAATGGGTGTAGTAATTGGTGAAACTGCGATCGTGGGAGACTATGCCCTAATTTATCAAGGTGTCACCCTTGGGGGTACTGGTAAAGAATGTGGTAAACGCCATCCGACTGTGGGTGAAAATGTCGTAGTCGGAGCTGGAGCGAAGGTGCTGGGCAATATCCAAATTGGCAACAATGTCCGTATTGGTGCTGGATCTGTTGTTTTAAGGGATGTGCCTTCTGACTGTACTGTGGTAGGCGTACCTGGGCGGATCATATATCGTTCTGGAGTGCGGGTTGCACCTCTTGAACACAGCAACTTACCCGATTCAGAAGCCGAAGTGATTCGGGCTTTAGTAGACCGAATTGAGTCGCTGGAAGAAAAAATCCAAATTCTTGAGCGTACACACTATTCTGCAAAAATTCCTGTTTTGGCGGGTTCTTTAGCTGCAAAAGAAACCGAAATATCAGAAGGCGATCGCTGGTGTAATCTCAAGGATAAGGCTATCCAGGAGTTTCTAGATGGTGCTGGCATTTAAATAAAGTGAGGAGTTAAGAATAAAAAATAATTCCTAATTCCTAACTGACAAAATTAAGGATTAATTTCTTGGCTAGACCACTCTTGCTGGTCATCGCGGCGGTAAAGCCATCGATTTTGTGGTTCCCCGCGTAATTCTAAGTGATCTACCTGCACCGGGTCAAGTAGCAGTAGGCAAAAATTAGGCACTGGCTGCACAGCGCCGGGTGCTGGTGGCTCAAAAGCTTCTGCTTCCTTGACTCTGGGTTTACCAGGATCAGGCCAAGCAAACTGTAAACGGGCTGCATCACTCAGTTCTTGCCACATTGCAATTCTGGCTGGCTGTAAATCCTGGTGAGAATCATCACTGCTTACCAGAGTTAAACAACCAGCGATGCGGAATTGTTCTCGTGTATTGGGGAAATACCAACACACTTCTGCCCAAGGTTGTTGTTGTATCTGATCGGCTTTGGCACTACGGCGATCGCTAATAAATTTTAGCTGGTTGGTATCTTCGAGAAAGCCGCGAAATACTAAAGTCCGATTGGCGGGGCGATCGCCTCCCTGAACCGTTGCTAATTGCAGGTAGCGGGCATAAACAAGGCTGCGGTTGCGATGGAGGGCATGGGCGATCGCGCTTCGCCAAGGAGCAAGAGACATACTAATATAATTCGTAATTCGTAATTTTTGAAAGTCAGATTAAATCTGGGTTTCCAGGTTTGCGTCTGTTGCTTTATTTTAGACAATTGGTACAACACTAAGTAGATAATTTAGAAATATTTTCTTCTTTGCGTCTTTGCGTGAGATAAAAATACTGGATAAATTCGCAGGTAACTTTATGGCAGAAATTCAAGTTGGGATTGAGGGTGAAGACGCACCAGCAGCAGCCGAGGCTTTGCTAGAAATTTCTGGAATATCGGGAAGCTACGAAGTTCCGACACAAAAAGAGGGGACTTTGGCAGCGATCGCAACTATTATCGGCATTGTCGGCGGTGTTGTAACTTTAGCAGAGCAAATCCGCAAATGGCATCAAGAATGGCATAAATCCCATCCAGGAAAGCAATTTGATGTGGTAATCCTTGACCCTAATACTGGCAGCCGGATTTTACTCGAAGAAGCTACTATAGAGGAAATTACTGAAATCCTCCAATCTCTCAGCAAATAAAGTGCAAACTATCCGCATTCAACTTCGGGAATGTACGCAGGAAACAGTTGAACTCAGGTATTGGCTACCTCAAAAAAATCATTATGAATCACGTCGCCTGAAATTAGCAGAAATTGCTAATTTCCTCAACCAAGGCGAACGAGATTACTATCC
>Ga0209591_10001484_pt1 | contig 28974 bp, 22 predicted proteins | sample MAT01_FD_187207 | JGI IMG/M metagenome (GOLD analysis project Ga0209591, IMG submission 187207) | Freshwater microbial communities from Lake Fryxell liftoff mats and glacier meltwater in Antarctica - MAT-01 (SPAdes) (version 2) | ecosystem: Environmental > Aquatic > Freshwater > Ice > Liftoff... | reverse complement strand
GACCCCGACCGCGGCGGCCGCCCGCCCAAGGACGCGCTGTACCTGTACTTGCACGCCCCGATCAGCCTGCCACTGCTCGGCGACGCCTACGCCGCGCACGGCATGGAGCGCGAGCTCGGCCAGCTGCTCGGCTTCTACGCCGGCCTCGCCGGCCTCGCCGGCGACACCGTGACCGAAGTGCAGCGCCAGGGCGGCTACGTCACTGGCGGGCACCGCGGCCGCGCGATCCCCGCACGGCTGGAGATCACCGCCCTGGCCGAGAACGACATCCCGGGCGAGCCGACGATGCGCCTGCACACCCACATCTACATGGGCCGCACAGCCGTCGCTCTCGAGACCGGCGAACGCCACCCGGTCGATCTTGGTCGTCTGAACCGGTCGGCCGATTTTGCGTGGACGGGCTACCTGACGCGGCTGGTTGACGACAGCACGGCCTTGTCGGGGTTCGATCGGGCTCCGTTGCCTGGTCACACCTCGGGCGATGAGGAGATCGTCGACCCGCCGGTGGCCGAGCACGTCGCCGGCCACACCTTCGGAGTCTGCCCGGGGGAGTACGGGCCGCGCGAGCAGATCATGGCCGACGCGCAGTGGCGCGCCGGCGTGGCCGAGTCTGCGCGGATCATCGCCATCGAGCGGGCCCGCCGCACGGGCTGACACCCCCCAGGCCGCACGGCCCGGGTGCTTCCGCTGGAAGCACCCGGGCCCAGTCAGCCCATGCCCAGGCTGTCACTTCAAACGATCATGAAGTTGCGATGGTTGCGTTGATCATCCGAGGTCCTGGTCGTTGCGGTCGCGGTCGGCCGAGAGCTGTTGAAGGCGTTCTGCCAGCTGCTTCTTGTCGGCGAGATGGCGGAGGCTGTCCTGCAGGCCGGAGACCTCGCCGAGCCATTGCATCTGGCGGGCTTCTTCGAGCTGTTCACGGGTGTTGATCTCGATCTCGACCAGTCGTGGCAGTTGAGCGGGTCGGGGCGGAGCATGGGGCAGCGGATGTCGTGCTCGTGCTGACAGGGCGTCCCGTAGGGTCGGTCACAGGTGCCGAGTGCGACCTTGCGGAGGCTGAAGTGGTCTCGGAACTCTGCCCATTCGATGTCGGTCGGCTCGCGGTACTCCTTGCTCGGGCGGCGGGCCCGGCGCTGGTCCACGAAGCGTCGGTAGTGGCGGATCACCTCTTGCGGATAGACCGCGACATACCCCTGAGTGGTATTTAGGTCGAGGTGTCCGAGAAGTTTCGCGGCGATGTGGATCGGCAGGCCGCCGTTCACGGTTTCGGTGGCGAAGATCCGGCGGAAGTCGTGCGGGGTGAACCTCAACGGGGTTCCGTCGACGTCCACGATGGCCGGCCGCGGCCTGTGCCCGGTTGCGTTGCGCGACGGTGGAGCCGACCAGCAGACCTCCCACCCGGTCGACTAGCTCCGGCGAGAGCTTCGTTGGCCTCCATCAACCCTGAGAGCTGCCCGGCCTGGCGCCGCACGACCGAGATCAGCTCGTCGCGCGACATCTCCTCCGGCTCGGGCACCCGAAGATCAAACCGCACTCCGGTCGAACATCCCGTGACCGACACGCCACATCACCCACCGGCGCCGTCCGCTGTGCTCAACCGCAGGTCACACGCCAAGCTGAATGTTTACGTCTCGACACTGACCCAGACTACGCCTTCGACATCACATCGAACCTCCTTCAACGTACTCACTCATCACGTGCGACCTCATGTCGCAAGCACACGGTCTTGCCGACCAGGGCGAGGACCCGACGCTGCTCACGCACCGGTACCCCGTTGGGTCGGGGCTGGTCGGCGAGCTGCGCCAGGACCCACGAGGGCATCGCGGCCTCGACCTCGACTGGGTCGAGATCGCGCAGGACCCGGCGGATCGTGGAGCCGTGCGGCACGACCGCGGCAACGCCGAGTCGGTCGAGGATGGTGCGGCCGGTGTCGTGCGCGTACTCGCCGATCGCGGCGAACGACCGGCGCCGGTGGGCATCTGGCACACAACTGGCACGGAAATCGATCAGCCCCGGCCTTGCCGGGGCTGACCTGCTGAAACGGTTGTGGAGCTTAGCCGTCGTTACTCGAACCATGTGAACCAAACGAATGCCCTGGTCAAGGCACTGGAGCTGGTCCGTACGCGGCCTACGCCCGGCACCGGGGCGCCCGTCCGAGGCGCATCCGGCCGCACTTCACCCCCGACAACAGGCCGAGCCAAGATGGATCATCCCGCTGTCGTCGCCTCCTACCTGAGCGGGTCGAGACTGATCGACTTGGCCGAAGAGCACGGTGTCAGCGCGAGCACGATCAAGCGCCTCCTCCGCGACGAGGGCGCATGGAAGCACCAGCGAACGTCCCAGTGCTCCCCATCGACGTAGCACCCCCGGGGCGGCGCGGACTGCATCTACACCGCGTGACCTGTCGTCGTTGACGATCTCCACGCATCCCGGGGCAGCTCAGAGCCTCCACCACATCCAGGCGCTTCACTCGGGGTGTCGCCCGAGAACGTGGACACCTCCCCTGCGCATGCCTCGATGCCCGCGCACCCGTCCGCGTTCCGGTTCGGCGGCGAGGTCACGCCGCCGCGCCTCCGCCGCCGGAGAGCGGCGTCCGGCGTGCCGGCCACCGTCTCTGGCGGACCGGTCGCCCGCTCACCGCTGCTCTGCCGCCGTTCGGAGCGACTCTGCTTGGAGAACTGTAAGGCGTAGCGGCTCGCCGTCTCCCAGTCCATACACCACTCGAAGAAGGGGATGTGCTGATGAGATCACGGCCGAGGAGGCGGCTGGCGAGCCGCTTGGTTGACGGGCCGCGGGTCCGGGTCCTGCCGGGTGCCGTCGCCGTGGTGCTGGTCCTGGCCGGCCTCGCCGGTGCAGCGCCGACGTACGACACGCCGCAGCGCCTTCCGGCCGGTGTGTCCGACGAGCAGGCGTTGTTCGACTACGAGGTCGCCACGGTGGGTCGCGCTCATGCCGCCACAACCTCCGACGCGAAGCAGGTTGGCCAAACATGACAACTGCCGATCGGGGAGTCATCGCCCGACAGATCGACCTGCCTGAAGTGTCGATCGAGACGTCTCGTCATCGCCGGTGAAACCTCTGCCTCGAGCAGTTCCCACGGGTCCGTTCAAGGAATTTCGCGGTCCCGCAGTTTCGGTTCGTAAGGGTCGAGTTGATTCAATTGGAGGAAGATTGAAATTCCCGCGGAACATGCAGGAGCGGCGTCCGGTCACGGGCCGTAAACGATCCCCCGCAACCCGACGAGAGGTGAACAACGATGGCTGATGCCGAAGCCCTTGCGGTTCGGACGCGACGGGAGGTGGGCGTGGTGCGCGGCCTGTCGGTCGCCGTTCTCATGGCAGTTCGACGGCCACTCGCCGTCCTGACCACCGCCGCCGCGATCATCGCCACGCAGGCACTGCCCGGTATGGCGACACCGGCCGGTGCGGTGGAAGCGACGCCGGGCGGTGCGGCGGCGCAGACGCAGGTCGGTGCGGCCAGGACCTGGATCTCCTACCGGCACAGCTTCGCGATCCGGGTCGCCATGCCCAACGAGCTGCAGATCGCCGGAACGGGCATCTCGCTCGCGAAGAACCTGCACGTGTCGACAGTGGCGGTCGCCGTGTCCTACAAGATCCCGACCCCGAACCCGAACAACGAGATCTGTGCCGTCTCGACCCACGCGGTCAACGTCTACAAGGCAGAGGCCCCGGTCGCCCAGTCGATGACCTGGAGCGACGGCGGCCCCAAGCAGGTCGTCCAGGCCGCGAGCAGCATCTATACCGACCCGCACAAGGGTGGACCGGGAAACACCCTGGACTGCGGCAGTTCCGCGACCCTCCAGTACGGCGGCAGCAGCCTGAAGCTGGAGCAGTCCGCCTCGGTCAGCCTCGGGCTGTCGGGCGGAGCTGCGATCAACGCGTTCATCTATCCGAACTGGTCGCGATCGGTGACCCTATTCCCACCCAGGGGCAACGTGTCGACCCCGGAAATCGAAGCGGGCTGCGCCCGGCTGGACACCGGCCCGACCGTCGCCCAAGGCTTGGACCGCCAGGTCTACGACGAGGCGTGTGCGAAGGTCGGCAGTCCGACCAAGGTCGCATTCGTCATCGACAACACGGGCAGCATGGGCGGCAGCATCGAGGCCACGATCGCTGGCGCCAAGGTGATCGCCGCCGCACTGCCCGAGGAGACCGAACTCGCCCTGGTCACCTACAACGACCCCGGATCCACGGTGGTGGGTGATTTCGGTACGGACCGGAACGCGTTCAGGGCCGGGCTGGACACCATCACCGTCGGTGGCGGTGATGACTATCCGGAGTTGGTCCTCAGCGGCCTGATGAAGGCCCTGGAGCTGAATTGGCCCGAGGACGGCTGCCGGCGGATCGTGCTGCTGGGCGACGCGCCGGCCAAGGATCCGGAGCCGGGGACCGGCCACACCATGGAGTCCGTCCTGGCGGCGGCAAAGAAGGGCGGCGTTCAGGCCGACACCGCCCCCGGAGGGTCCGCCGACGTCGAGACCGGCTGTCCGGAGACCACACCGCCGCCTCCGGCCGACCTGGTCGGCGGCACCCCCGAGGCCCCCGCGGCCCCCGAGGTCGTCGGCGGTCCCGGCGACGACTCCCTGGACGAGTCCTACGCCGGCATCGTCATCAACCCAGTATGGATCGGGGACGTCTCCGAGGACGCCGGCAGCCCCGGGGCCGGGCCGAGGACGGTCGACGGGAACGTGACCGGTGGCCCGACCGACCTCCCGTACTGGGAACAGACGTTCAAGCCGCTGGCCGACAGAGCCGGTGGCAAGCTGTCCTCGGCCAACGGCCCCGACCAGGTCGGCAACGCCCTGCTGGGCGCCACCACTGGATACCAGGTGCTGTCCGCGAACCTGCCCGCCGGTCGTGTGGAGTCGGTGACGGGGCAGACCGTCACGGGCTGGACCTCGCAGTCCACGTACGAAGGACCGATCGACGTGCTGGTCTGCCGTACGGGCCGGACGTCCTGCGTCGAGGTCGCCGCCGACGAAAGGCTCCCCGACCGCGGTGACGAGCACGGCTTCTCCGTGGACGTCGCCTTCCCCATCGAGGAGCTCGAGGTCTACGCGCTGGCGGTCGACTCCGAGGGCAATCCGACCGGGCAGCAGGTCCTGCTCGTCGGCCAGCCGGTGAAGCGGGTCGAGGTCGTGGCTCCGCAGGCGCCGACCCCGGCGGGGCCGGCCCCGCCCGCGGCGCCGGCCCCCGCTGCCCCGCCGGTGCCGCCGTCCTGGCCGCAGTCCGGCTGGTCCAAGCCGGAACCGGAGCCCGTCACGCCGGCCGAGCCGGCGATGGGCTCGCTGGACCTGGTCGACACCGGGGTCATCGCCGGTTGGGCCCGCCAGCCCGGCCTGCAGCGCGCCGTCGAGGTGGAGATCCACGTGGACGGCGAGCTGTATCGGACCGTCAAGGCGGACGAACCCCGCCAGGAACTGCTGGACCAGGGAATCGGCTCGTACGGTTTCCGGATCACCCACGACGTGGGACCCGGCCGCACCATCGAGGCGTACGCCGTAGGTATACGGTTCGGGGGCCAGCCCAACGGTCTGAAGACCCCGCTGGACGGTAACGGCAAGATCACGCCAGCGGTCGACGGCGGGAGCGCCGACTCCTTGTCGACGTCCGAGCCGATCGCCACCGATCCGGTAAGGCCGGTCGAGGTCGCACCACCCGCACCGGCCGACGTGGCTCCGCCCGTGGTGGCTCCGCCGGCTCCGGTCGACGTGGCGCCGCCGGCTCCGGTCGTAGTGGCTCCGGCGGACGTGGCTCCGCCGGCGCCGCCCGCTCCGCCGACGCCACCCGTCCCGGTGGAGGTGGGTCCGCCTGCTCCGGTCGCAGTAGCGCCGGAGGCTCCGGTGGTCACGGCTGTACCGGAGGGTTCCCTGGACACGGTCGACGCCGGCTCGATCGGTGGTTGGGCGCGTCAGCCGGGGGCGCCCGGGCCGGTCGACGTGGAGATCGTCGTCGACGGGGTGCTGCACCGGACCGTCCGGGCCGACCAGCATCGTGATGATCTGGTCGGCATGGGGATCGGTGCTGTGGGCTTCAGCATTCCCAACGACCTCGGTCCAGGTCGCAACGTCGAGGCGTTCGCCGTCGGGGTGAACGCCGACGGCACGCCGAACGGGCAGCGGTCGCGTCTGCAGGGTGGCGGGGTGACCCCCGGTCAGTCCGCTGCCCCGGTGGTGGGCCCGCCAGCCCCGATCGAGGTTCCTCGGCCTGCCCCGGTGGTGGGCCCGCCAGCTCCGGTGGCGACCGGTGCACCTGAGGGCTTCCTGGACACGGTCGACGCCGGCTCGATCGGTGGTTGGGCGCGTCAGCCGGGGGCGCCCGGGCCGGTCGACGTGGAGATCGTCGTCGACGGGGTGCTGCACCGGACCGTCCGGGCCGACCAGCATCGTGATGATCTGGTCGGCATGGGGATCGGTGCTGTGGGCTTCAGCATTCCCAACGACCTCGGTCCAGGTCGCAACGTCGAGGCGTTCGCCGTCGGGGTGAACGCCGACGGCACGCCGAACGGGCAGCGGTCGCGTCTGCAGGGTGGCGGGGTGACCCCCGGTCAGTCCGCTGCCCCGGTGGTGGGTCCGCCTGCTCCGTCCGAGTCGGCTCCGCCCGCTCTCCCCGACATGGGCATGTTCTTCCCGGGGCTGCCTGGGCTGTGACACCACCTGTCCCCGGGCGGTCGGCAGCGCTGACTGGGCACCCGAAGGGGCGATGAGAGCGTCATCCGAGACGAGGAGCCCGTCCTGCCCCGGCGGGACGGGCTCCTTCGGCACCGGGGTCCTTCTCCCGGTCATCGAGCGCGAGATCCGCATCATCGCCGCCAACACCGGCGAGCTGGTCCTCGATCCCACCCGCGACCACCAACCCCGTACCCGACCAGGGCAAGCAGAATGGCCGAACCCGGAGGTTCGGCCCTACGCCGATGTCCTGAGTTCGGTGGGGATCGATTTATCTAGTGATCGCCGTTTTCGAATGGCAATGAGGAATTGGGACCAGGCCGGGCCGGTGTGCAGTTGAGCTGGGCGGGTGCGGTCCTCGGTGTCGCGGACGGCGACTCGGCCGTCGGGGAGGTGCGCCACTTCGACGTATTCGCCGCCGGTGCCGTTGCTGAAGCTGGACCTTCGCCACTGCGGCTGGGGCTGGGATTGGTTGGTCACGTCATGTCACCTGCTGCCTTCTCGATCATCGCCCGTGACCGGGCCGGGCTCGCGCGGAACGGGCCCGCTGGTCCAGGTCGAACCGACCGAGTAATGTACGCGGCGGCCCGGGCGGTGATGAGCTCGGTGAGGTGGCGAATCAGATCTAGGGTGGCTCCCGCGCCGTCGACGGTGACCAACAGATCGCGGCGGTGCCGGAGACCTGCGCGATCGCCTCACCGAGCACCTCGATGTGATCGGCCGCGGTGTTCGCCAGGCGCAGTTCCAGGGTGGTCCACCTTCACCGGCCCGACCGGGACATTCCGCCAGCGCACCGACCCCACCAAGCCGCGGACCGACCTCGACACCCGACTCGACCTCCCCCTCCCAGAAGATCATCGAAATCGCACCCGCACAGCCCTGACCAGACACAACACCCCTAACCTAAACACACGCGCACAGCGCGCGATTCCGCATTCCCGCAGGGCAACACCACGATCCGTCTCCTAGGCGCTCACCTCAGCTGCGGAACGCAGGAAGGCGGGGCATATGGTCCGGCTCGACGGCCGGAAAGAGTTTCCCGGCGCGCCACGGACGACCACGAGCGGGAGGGGGATCGGGTGCAGGAGCCGAGCGGTTCACCGATGACGAGGCGTCACGACACCGACGACGGTTCCGACACCGCGCTCGTGACGTCGATGCTGCGCAGTGATCCGGACGCCTTCGAGCTGCTCTACCGGCGTTACGGCCGGGCCATCCACGGCTACTGCCGCACACGGCTCGCGGACCACCACGAGGCCGAGGACGCGGTCCAGGACACCTTCGTCGCGGCCCTGGAGCACATCGCCGACCTGCGCGACCCCGAGCGGCTGCGGGCCTGGCTCTACACCATCGCCGCACGGGCGGTCATCCGGCGGGGGATCCATCGCGGGCGGCACGTGCTCGTCGCCCCGCCCGAGGTCGTGGAACTGTTCGGGGCGGCGCAACCGGGCGACGGTCCGGAGGCCACGGCCCTGCGCGGCGAGCGGGCCGGCGTGCTGCGGGCGGCCTCGGCGGGCCTCGCCCCGGATGATCAGGCCCTGCTGCGGCTGCACCTTCGCGGCCTGGACGGAACCGAGCTCGGTACTGCGCTCCGGGTCCCGCCGGGTGCGGCGGCAGTACGACTGTACCGGGCGAAGGCACGGCTGCGGGACTCGATGGACGCCGCCGCGGTGGCCCACCGCGGCCGGGCCTGCCCCGAACTGGACGAGTTGCTCCGGAGCTCGGGATGGGACGGCGAGCTCACGCCGTTGCTGCGCAAGCGCATCGTGCGGCACATCCGCTCGTGCCGGCGCTGCGACGGCGTACGGAAGCGGCTCGTCTGCCCCGAGATGATCCTCGCGGTCGTAGCGGTCCTCGCCGTACCGGAGGACGTCCGCGCCGAGGCGTGGCGGGCGATCGACCCGTTCGACGGCACCGACACGCGCGTCGGCCTTGTGGCCTCGGCCGCCCCGTGGTCCGCGCACCCCCGGCCGCACCCCCGGCCGCACCGCCGCCGGCCCGGATCGGACCGGTCGACGACGGCCGTCGCCGTAGCCACGCTCCTGACCATCGTGGTGGTGGCCCTGGCCGCCGCGGTGGGGCTCCAGGGCGCGAGCACCAGGGACGACACGCTCGCCGGCTGGGTGACTCCCGACCCGGGTCCCGCTCCCTCCGGCCCTCCGCTGCCTCCGCCTCCGTCGGTCCGCACGCCTCCGCCTCCGCCTCCGCCGCTCCGCGCGGTCGTGCTCCCGCCCCCGCCTTCGCCGGTCCGCACCATCGTGCCCCCGCCCGGGCCCCCGCAGCCGCCGGTCCCCGTGCCCGAGGCCCCGTCGCCCGAGCCCCCGGCGTCCGGACCGGCCCCGGAGCCGGAACGGCTACGGACGACGGAGACCGCTCCCCCCGCGCTCCCTGAACCCGACCCGGCCCCTGCTCCGTCCGCCGCACCGGCACCGGCGCCGGCGCCTGATCTGGGTGTGGGCGGTGTCTCGGCACCGGTGCCTGCGCCCGACCTGGGTACGGGCGGCGTCCCAGCACTGGCGCCGGCACTGGCACTGGCGCCTGATCTGGGTGCGGACGGTGTCCCGGCACCGGCACCTGCGCCCGACTTGGGCACGGGCGGCGTCCCGGCACTGGTGCCGGCGCCGGCACTGGCGCCTGATCTGGGTGCGGACGGTGTCCCGGCACCGGCACCGGCACCGGCACCTGCGCCCGACTTGGGCACGGGCGGTGTCCCAGTACCGGCACCTGCACCTGCACCTGCGCCCGACTTGGGCACGGGCGGCGTCCCGGCACCGGCACCGGCGCCGGCACTGGCGTCTGATCTGGGTGCGGACGGTGTCCCGGCACCGGTACCGGGACCGCCCTGCCGGCAGTCGCCGGTGCTCTCAGCCGGGGCGCGACTCGTCGAGCCACCCGCGTCGGTCCTCCCCGAGAGCCTCACCGATCCCTTCGACGTCCTGTTGTTCCGGGAGCGTGCGACGCACACCCTGTCGGGCCCGGTCGACCTCGATCCGGACGGGAGCGGTCCTTCGGCGCCCGTCACGATCCCGGCCGGCACCGTCGTGGACAGCTACCTGGCCTCCGTCGACGTCCAGGGCTCCACGCCGACGGCGTACCACGCGACGGTGCGTTTCCCGGCCGCGGTGCTGGGCGTGGCCGCCGTCGACCGACAGCTCGACGACACCGATCCCCAGCTCGGGAGCCCGACCACCACGTACCCGACCGGCGGCCCGGCCCGGGGCCTCGAGTTCCCGCCGGCCGGCACGACGCCCAGCCCGTTCGACGGCCCGCTCACCCCGACCCGGGCCGACGACCTCCTCGAGATCGACGGTGGCGTCGTGCGCCTGCGGTTGAGCAGCTTCGATGCTGGTGACACTGCGCGGATCGTCACGCTCGCGGCCACTCCCGACGGCTGCCCACCGGGCTGACGAAACGTAGTTGCCCGGGCACAACGCACCCGCCGCACCGAGAGGGTGTCGCGCAACGGGGACCACGTCAGGACGTTCCGTGGCGTCCCTCTCTGTCAAGATCACGCGAGACAGCTTGAGGGTCAGCGGTTCAGAGCAGAGGGCGTGGTCGGAGATCACGGTGCTTGCGTCAGCAGAGGAGCAGCGTCGGGGTGCGGCTGCCGGCGTCGGAGGGTCGGCGGCGTCATCGTCTCCGGGTCCGCGGTCGGCGGGCAGGGGGTCGTCAAAGTCGCGGTGAGTAGACGCTGAACTGCGACGACACGCGGTCGGAGACGAGGTGCGGGCACGACCCGGTCGGTGATCATGGCGGTTCTTCAGGCCAGCCTTGATCACGTGGAGAGTCGTGCCCGCATCTACATCCTTGTCGATCGCTGCAGTCGCTGACCAAGTGGGCGGGCTGGACCTCCCCGATCCGTTCGCGCTGGCCCCGGGCCTGCGCGCGGCGCTCGGGCAGGTGGTCGACCCCCGCGCGAACGCCGCGGGATTCGTCATCCGCTGGTCGTGGTGCTGACCGCCACGGTGTGCGCGGTCATCGCCGGGGCCCGGTCGCTGGCCGCAACGCTCAACGAGGTAGCCGACCATCTCGCGGAGATCATCACCAGCGGCACCGCGAACCAGCGCAAGGCCCTCGTCGAAGCACTCGTCGCGCGGGTCACCATCACCGGCCCCGACCGGCTCGTCCCGGTGTTCCGCGTACCCCAACCCGAATACGACGACGGGGCCGCACCCGCTCAATCAGCAGGTACGACCCCCAACACGCCGGTTCGAACACCGACTGACCTGGTGGGCGATACTGGGATCGAACCAGTGACCTCTTCGGTGTGAACGAAGCGCTCTCCCCCTGAGCTAATCGCCCGCTGCGACCAGGACTCTACATCACCCGAAGAGCGGGCTCTGCAACCACGTCCACCCGCCGAGCCCCACCCACCCGGCTACGAGATAGAGCACGTTGAACAGCCACAACGTGGCCAGGACGATGAGACCGGTGAGGGCGTACACGGTCAGGCGCACGACCAGGGTCCGGCGGCCGAGCCATGCGCTCCAGGCGTCGTACTTGGAGCGGGCGAAGTGCAGCACCCGCTTGGCCCACGCGAACTCGCTGGCGAGGATCGCCAGGCCGGCGAACACGATCAGCCATCCGGGCCCCGGATACGGGATCGCGATCACGCCGGCGGCCAGCACGAGCGTCCCCACGACCGCTATGGCGACACGGTAGGTGCGCCGCAGGGTCGGCTTCTCCTCGATCCGCTCCCGAAAGCCGGGGCGACGGTCCTTCTCGGTACTGCTCACAGCGACACCTGCCCTTGGGCCAACACCGCCGACGGCGCAGCGGGCGCGATCACACCCTGTTCGAGTGAGATCGCGTATGTCACGAACTCGTCCGCCGAGCCCCCGGATCCTACGGTGCGGACGCCCTGGTCGGCGGTCGCCACGTCGAACGTCCCGACTGCTTCGGGAACCGAGGATCCCGCCCGGATGCCCCACAGGACGTAGACCGTGCGGCCGGCGTCGTTGGACGTCAGACCGATCGTGAAGACCCTGCGCTGCCCATCGGTGACCAGGACCGCCGCGACGGTCGGTGCGTCCGGGGCGGCAGCGAGGAGAGCGTGCCGCACTCCGGGCCGGCCGAGCTCGGCGACGAAGTCGACGATGCCTTGCGCCTGGGACTGCTCGGCGTCACGTTGCGTCTGCAGTTGCGCGGTGTAGACGGCCAGGCCACCGACGGTCAGCACGCCCACCAGCGCCAACGACGACGCCATGAGCCGACCTCGACGCCCGGAGAACCACCCGGCTCGTGACGCCCGCGGGCCGGGAGTCCGCTTCGGCGGCCGGGCGGCAGGTGGTCGGCCGAGCGGGGGCCCGGCGGTGGACGGTGGTCCTGATCCCGGCCCGGCGCTCAGCGCCGGGATCGGCGTGGTCTCCAGGTTGACACGAGGATTCAGGTCCACAGGACGCTGCGGGGTCTCGGCCGCTGCGGCGAGGATCGCGCCTCGAAGCGACCGCGGGGGCTCCACCTGCTCCACCGCCGCGCCGAGGCTCGCGAGGACGCCCTCCGCGTCACGTACGGTGGCCTGGCAGGACCCGCAGTGGGGGACGTGAAGCAGCAGGGCCATCTCCTCGTCGGGCTCGAGCGCGTGCAGGGCCCAACCGACGGCCTGCTCGGTGAGGGGGCACGGCTGGTGCGGAATGTTCATCGCGTGCCACTGGTGAGGTCGGTGGCGAACTCGCCGAGGAGCGGGCCGAGGACGCCGCGTAGGCGTTGCACGCCGGTGAACATGCGGGACTTGACCGTTCCCAGCGGAACGCCCGTGAGTGCGGCGACCTCCCGCTGCGTGTAGCCGCCGTAGTAGGCCAGCGCGAGCGCCTGGCGCTGCTCGGCGGGGAGCTGACCCAGGGCGTCACGCACCTGGCCGGCGACGACAGCTCCAAGCGCGGCCTGGTCGGCGCCGGGGCCGGGTGGGGCCGACCATTCCTCTCCGTCCTCCGACGCCGGGACCGTGCGCCTGCGGATCGCGCTCTCGCGGCGCACGGCGTCCACGGACTTGTGGTGTACCAGTGTCAGCAGCCACGTGCCGAACGAGCCGCGGTTGGCGTCGAACCGCTGGGGGTCCCGCCAGAACGCGAGGAAGACCTCCTGGACGACGTCCTCGGCGAGCCCCTCATCCGCGCAGATACGCCGGGCCAGGGAGTACGCCGGACGTCCGTAGCGGTCGTGCAGGGCGCCGAGAGCTGTCTGGTCGCCGCCGACGATGCGGTCGACGAGCAACTCGTCGGCAGGATCGTGTTGCCGGGCTCCCGAACCGGCGCGCGACGCCGTCCGGCCACGCCTGTCCGGCGCGTCGGGTGTGTCGGCGACTTCGGCCACCAGCGAGATCCTTACATATCGACATGCGGCGCCGGAGCGGCGCATGGCTCAGATTAGTCCTTCCCCGAATGGCGTACGCCACTCGGGGAAGGACCACGACACGAGACGCCGGCCGGGCCTCACTGGCCCGTCAGGGTGACATGAGGGGGACATCCGGGGGTCGCTGTGCCCCCGCCCGTCACATCTTCCCGGCACGGTCGTTCTTCCGCATGACGAGCCACGCGGGACCACGAAAGAGGACGCAATGCGCGACGAGCACACGGTCATCTGCTCACCGGCGGTGTTCGAACTGATCGCCCCCGATGCCCCGGCGGTGTCTGTCAAGGTCGATCTGGCCTATCACAGCCGCGACCCCTACGCGGTGCAGGCGTCGTTCCGGACCGGCAGCGGCACTGCCGTCGCCTGGGTGTTCGCCCGGGAGCTGCTCCACGACGGCCTGACCTCCCCTGCCGGCACCGGTGACGTCCGGGTGCGGCCTGCGCCGAACGAGGCCGGCCGCGTGCAACTGGAGCTGTCGTCGCCGTCCGGGCATGCGGCCTTCACGACGTGCTCCTACGCCCTCGACGACTTCCTGCGGCGGACGTTCGACGTCGTGCCGCGGGGCACCGAGTGCGGCTGGCTCGACTTCGACGTCGCGCTGTCGGAGCTGCTCAACGACCCGGCACGCGACTAGCTGCAGGTGGGGGCTACGCGCAGCGCTCCGAGGCCGGTGTGGAACCGGCGCGGACACTGCGCTAGTGTTTCCCTCACGACGCAGCGGACAGCTGCACGTGCGGACGTGGCGCAGTGGTAGCGCATCACCTTGCCAAGGTGAGGGTCGCGGGTTCGAATCCCGTCGTCCGCTCGGAGGAACCTCGGGTCCCGTCGGACCTCCAGGAATCGGATTCCACGGCACGGCCATCTTGCGCCCATCCGAGGATTCGGCGGAGTGGCCGAGTGGTTTAGGCAAGGGCCTGCAAAGCCCTGTACGCGGGTTCGATTCCCGCCTCCGCCTCGGGCGATTAGCTCAGTGGGAGAGCGCTTCCTTGACACGGAAGAGGTCACAAGTTCAATCCTTGTATCGCCCACCACTGAACGGCCTGGTCAGGAGCTTCTAGCGGAGCTCCGGGCCAGGCCGTTTCGCCGTTTCCGGGCGGGGTGAGTGACTATCTGAGTAACTACGCCCACGGACGGGGAACACGCGGCCCATCGCGGTGGCGCCCTCCTCGATGACCGGCCGGAGCTGCTTGCGGTAGACGGTCTCGGTGACCTTCGATCCGCCGGCGTGCCCGACCAGCCGCGCGATCTGCTCGATCGGCACCCCCTCGTCCGACAGCAGCGACACGAAGCTGTGCCGCAGCTCGCGCGGCGTCCACGCCCCCCCGTTCAGGCCTGCCGCCGCGGCGATGCGCCGGAAGCCGCGGCGGACGTTCGCAGAGTCCAGCTCGGTGCCGACCTCCGAGGCGAACACGAGGTCGTTGTCGAACCACCGCTCCCGAGCCTGCCGGCGCGTCTCCACCTGCCGGCCGCGCTGTTCGCGCAGGGCGTCGACCACGCGTTGTGGTAGGGCCAGGGTGCGGCGGGATCGTGTGGTCGTGGTGTCGCCGCCGGAGCGGACCGAGCGCCACACCATCAGGTGCGGCACCACCGGCGGATCCGCGCCGGGATCGCCGTCGAGATCGACATGGCTCCAGGTGAGCGGCCGCAGCTCCTCGGTGCGGGCGCCGGTGAGCAGCGAGACGGCGACGTACGCGCCCGTTGTCGAACCCTGCGCCTCGTCGAGCAGCGCCTGCGCCCGGTCGAGAGTCAGTGCCTTCGACTGGCGACCCGCCTGCCCGGTCGGGGTCTCGCACAGCTGGACGATGTTGCGCTTGACCTTGTCTCGCGCCTGCGCCCGGGAGATCGCCCTGGCCAGGATCGACTTGATCCGCGCCACCGTGCTGGTGCTCAACGTCCGCGCCTCGGCCGCGAGCCAGCGGTCGACGTCCTCCGCGGACAGCTCCTGCAACTTCCGCGCACCCCGGGCCCGGGATCACGTGCTGTCTGGCGAGGCTCCGGCATGCCTCGAGCGTGCTGACGTCCCGGCCGCCGAGGCCGTGGGCGAGCCAGTCCTCGACGGCCTGGGCGACGGTGTCAGCGCGGGAGGAGATGGCGACGCCGTCGTCGTGATCCCGCAGGATCTCCTTGAGCTTCGCGCGGGCCTGGGTCTTCGTCCGCCCGGCGTCGCGCCGCACGATCCGCCGACCGGACGGGATGTAGCCGACGGTCACCGCGGCGACCCACCGCTGCCGACCTTCGTCCCAGGACAGGCCGCCGTCGCCGCGGCTACGTCGCGCCGTCATCGGCTTCCCGCATCAGGAGCGCGATGTAGTCCGTGATCGCCGACGCCGGGATCAAACCCGGTAGAGCCGGTCGCCTACGGACAGCCGACCCTCGGCCGAGCTTGCAATGTCGCTCATCACCGCCTCCTCCACGTGCCGTCGTCGCGAGCGTCGACTGCGAGGTGTCCGGCAACGTGGTCGGTGAATGGATGGAGACGTGGTCGCGGCGGTTTCACTGCCGTTGCCGGTCTCGACGTCTGGCCCTCGATAGTGGGGATCGTGATCACCGGGTGGCAACTCGTGGTCGTCGTGCACGGCGCCGGGACCATCAACCGCTCCCGGACCGCGGCGATGGTCGGAAACGTGGCCACCGCGTGGCGACAACGTGGTCAGCCACGACGAGCAGATCGTCTGCCGCTGGATCCTCGCTGTTCACGCCCCCGACGTTGCGTGGTCGTCGACCTGCGCGGGCGGAGTTCGATACTCGTTCCGTTCCCGCGCCGTCGGCGACGGTGCCTTCCGTGGCGACGGCGCTGACAACCACACGTGACCGCGGCAGCAACAGCGGCGACCACCGCAACGACTGCTACGGCCGCCCCGAGGAAGACGGTAGCCGGCTCCATGCGCTGGACTGTCAGGTGGCGCCAGGGTGGCCGGGCAGCACGGGGCAGGTCAGGGCAACCCACCCCGACCCCGGCGCGCCGACCTACACTCCCCGGACACAACGGGAGGGAGATCGCCGCATGGCGGAGCCGAACCGCCGCCTGCGCGCGGCGCGTGAGCGCTGCCTCTCCCCGGTCACACCGGGCCAGGGCATGTCCCGCAGTGAACTCGCCGAGGCGGTCAACGCCTGGCTGTGGGAGACCACCCGGCGCCGCTACGACCTCGACGGCCACCACATCGCCAAGTAGCCGGCACCGCGTTGTCGGTCGCCGAGGTCGAGGCCACCTGACCCCCACCCGACCGCGGCCTACACACCACACACCGGAGCCACACCTGGCCGACCGGCGATCACGCCTGCCCTTCAAAACGGGCTGAAGGTTTACTGGAGGCGGTGGTGTAGCGGAGCGGCCCGATCCCGCGGTGGGCGTTCGAGGGCATGCCTTGCGCGCCGATCATCCGGGCGCGCACCCAGTCGTCTACGACCCGGCAGTCATAGCGGCGTAGGCGTCGCGCAGCGTCCCGACCTCGCGCGTGCCCGCCTGCTGGACGGCGGTGATGGCCTCGCGGGCCCGCCACCGGTTGGACGGTGCGACGTAGCCGCTCGTGATGGCGGTGAGCGTCGAGTCGACCGCTTCCCCGACCTCGCCCTGACCGACCAACGCCAGGGCGAGGTCGAGACGGGCCACGGCCAGGCGCCGGGGCCGTCCGCCGTGCCCGTCACCCGGTTCGAGTCGGGCGATCACCTCGCGGGCGTGGTCGACCGCCGCCGGGTCGCCGATCCACGACAGGGTGGTGGCGGTGTAACTCGTCGCCTTCGCCGGGTCGTACCGGTAGTGGTGTTCGGGTCGGTTCGGTGTCGAGAGCGGGCAGGCCATCTTGTTGACCTTCCGCACTGTTCGGGTCGTCGCCCTGGCATCGCTTAGTCGGGCATGTGCGCGACCTTCCTGCGCCGTGGCCTGAATCGCGATCGACGACCCAGCAGGGGCGAGCCGCTGGGCACCCTGTGACAGCTGCGCCGCTTCCCCGAACCCGCCGAGGGTGAGCACCTGCCATGCCCGCGTCTCCAGCACCCACGCCCGGATCGCGTCGTGTCCGGCCTCCCGGGCGAGGTGGTCGGCGGCCCGCAACCGCGCGACGGCCGGGGCCTGCTGCTCCAGATCGACGTGCAGCGTCCCGGCCAGCAGCGACAGCCACGCTCCCGACACCATGACACGGCGGCGCTGCGACAGCGTGGCCCAGCCGTCGAGCAGGGCGCCGACGTAGCCCAGATGGGCCCGGACGCGGTCGAGCAGGACGGCCGGTGCCGTGGTGGCGTAGCTCGACGCGAGGTCATCGACGGCGCCGTCGAGCAGGTCGAGTGTCGGGGTCGTGACGTCGCTGGCCGTGGCGCGGCGGACGAGTTCCAGAGCGTCGATCTCGTCCGTGCCGGCGGGCATCGACCGTGACGACGTGACGGTGCCGCCGAGCAGGTGGTCGACCTCACCGATCGTGACGCGGAGCGCATCGGCCAACTCGCGCCGGTGCTGCGGCTGTGGTGCCGTGACGCCGCGCTCCCACCGCTGGACCGTGGCCCGGTCAACCCCGACCGTGCGCGCCAGTTCCTCCTGGGAAACGCCGGCCGCACACCGGGCGCTGACGAGCGCATCGCGTCGAGTGGGCATGAGTCCGAGCGTACGACGCCCGGAGATGGCTGTGCGGCCCGTCTGCGACCGAACTGCGGCCCGGATGCCGTGGGCGGAGGACCGCGCAACCGATGTGATCGACGGCGTGCTCACCCGCGTCCGCCATGTCCTCGCCCGCTGCTGGGCACGTCGTCGAGGTCGGCACCGGGCGACGCGAACCCGGCGCTCCGGGCTGGACCTCCGGCCGCGACGGGACGGCCGACGGTGAACGAGTTGGTCACCTTCCTCCGGTGTCGGCCCGACGCCGTGGCGCGACTGCGGAGCAGCTGCCCCCTGAGGACGCGTGCCTGGCGGGCCTCCGCGATAACCTCCACCTTCATCTCATGTCCGGCCGCCTGCGGGTGATGGACGCGGAGAAGCAGGTGGAGGCGGTGGTGTGGTGGAGCGTCCCGATCCCGCGGTGGCGTTCCGCGGAACGCCACCGGCGTCGGTCCTCCCCGGCTGGTACCCGGAGCTGCTGGCCTCGGTCACCCAGCACGTGTCGACGGGGCACCGGCGGGCCGTCGCGGCCGCGAACACCGAGTTGCTGGCCGCCTACTGGGCGATCGGCCGGGCGATCCTCGCGCGCCAGCACGAGGAGGGCTACGGCACGAAGGTGATCGACCGGCTGTCGGCCGACCTGCGGGAACGCTTCCCCGACGCCCGCGGCCACTCGCCGCGCAACCTCAAGTACATGCGGGCGTTCGCGGCGGCCTGGCCCGACTGGGAGGTTGTGCAAGGGTCGCTTGCACGACTGCCGTGGTACCACCAGATCGCCCTGATCGAGAAGCTGGACCGCCCTGAGCTGCGGCTACGGTACGCCGCAGCAGCGCTCGACGAGGGCTGGAGCCAGTCAGCGACTCCCCGGTTGCCGTCACCAGCTCCCAGCCGCTCCGCAAGTCCACCAGCGGTAGGGAGGAATCGAACGCCGCCGTCGTCTCCACAGTCATGTCAAGCGCCACGAACGAGGACGTCACGGCGTGGCGTAGCTGTCGCGGAGGTCGGTGAGCGTCCGGCGTGCAGCGTCGTCGAAGTCGGCGGCTGCGGTCAGCTTGGCCAGGAGGTCGACGTGGAGCCGGACGTCGTCGGGGTCGGTGAGGATCAGGGTCGGGGCGGGGCGTGACCGGCAGCAGCGGTGATGCGGTCGCGGATTGCATCGAGGAGGCCGCGCGGTACCTCGCCACGGAGCCGGCCGCCGTGATGCGCGCCCTCGCCGCTCATCGCCCCGGCGGGGAGGGCGACTGCCTCGGGTGTGGGCAGGCCGCAACCCGCCGGCCGTGTGCCATACGCGCCAGCGCGGAGCGCGCTAACGAACTGATCCGGCGTCGATGACCACTTTCGTCGTCGTCCCACCTCGGTCGCCGCCTGCCTTCCGGGGACCGGTGGCCCGCATACGGTCAGGCCCTCCGACCATCGACTCCGGTTAAGGTGAGTCGCGTGTACGCAGCGCTCGCCGCCGGTAGGGACCGCTGATCGTGCCGACGCCGCCCAAGCCCGGTCCGTCTGCGGTCGCCCCGCAGCGCTGGTTCCAGGAGCGTCCCTCGGAGTACCCGTGGGAGCAGGACGGGCTCGACCACATCAAGCGGTTGATGCCCAAGGCCGAGCCCTACCGGGCGTGGGCGACGTTCTCGTTCACGGCCTCCTCGGGTCGCATCAACGAATGTGATCTCCTGATCGCGGTTCCGGGTGGTCTCTACCTGCTGGAGCTCAAGGGCCACCCCGGGCGGGTGGTCAACCATGGAGACACGTGGTCGTTCTCCGATTCCGGATCGTCGCGGATCCGGACGCTGCGCAACCCGTTGCACTTCACCGACGGCAAGTCCAAGGACCTCAAGAGCCGGCTGGAGTGGGCCGCCCGCAAGCTCCGGATCAACGATCGACTCCCACGGGTCGAGCCTGCGGTGTTCCTCTCCGATCCGGGGCTGCGCGCGCATCTCGACGACGTCCAGATGGAACGGGTCTACGGGCGGGACGAAGCGGCCAAAGGTCTCCCGTGGATCTGGAGGGATCTGCTCTCCCGGCCGCCGCACCGCGAGCAGCAGCGCATCACCCCCCATTTCGCCAGTCAGGTGTTGCCCCGGCTGATGAACGAGATCGGCATCCGTGTCTCGACGGCGCACCTGCGCTTCGGTGACGACTGGACGCTCGAGCCGGCGCCCCTGGACTCCGGACCGAGCTGGGAGGACCGGCTGGCGCAACGCCACGGCATCGTCCACGAGTCGGGCCGGGTCCGCATCTACCTCACCGAGCAGCAGGCCACCGACGAGCGACGGCAGGCTGTGGAGCGCGCTGCGCGCCGGGAGTACCAGGTCCTGCAGGGCATCGCCCACCGCGGCATCGCGCAGGCGGTGCAGATCCGGGAACACCAGGGTGGGCCCGCGATCCTGTTCCGGCACGAGACGTCGGACCTGCGGCTCGACGCGTACCTCGCGGTGCACGGCGAGAAGCTGACTCCCGAGATCCGGTTGGACATGGTGCGACAGCTGGCCGAGGCGGTCCGGTACGCGCACAGCCGCTCGCTCTACCACCGCGCCCTCGCGGCCCGGTCGGTCTACGTGTCGGCGAAGCCGGACGGCTCCTCACCGGTACTCCGGGTGATCGACTGGCAGTCGGCCGCCCGCGATTTCGACACCACCGTCAGCTCCTCGTTGGGCGCCAGCTCGCTGGGCAGCGACCTCATGGCCGACACGGCCGAGCTCTACCTCGCGCCGGAGTTCGACGGCGCCTATCCCGATCCGGTTGATCTCGACGTGTTCGGGCTGGGCGCCGTCTCCTATCTGATCATCACCGGCGAGCCGCCCGCATCCACCCGCAGCGCGCTGATCGAGCGGCTGACGAACGAGCACGGGCTGCATCTCCACGGCGTGGACGACGCCGTCGTCGACGTTCTCGACCAGCTCGTCTTCCGCGCCACGCGCAGCGACACGGGGGAGCGGCTCGACTCGGCCGAGGCGTTCCTGCTCGGTCTCGACCAGACCGAACAGGACGTCGCGGTACCCGAGACGACCTCCCCCGGCGCGGATCCGCTCACCGCCGCCGTCGGGCAGACGCTCGACGGCGACTGGAAGGTGGCCCGGGTGCTCGGCACCGGCGCCACGGCGCGCGCCCTGCTCGTACAGCGATACGTGGATCTGCCCGGCGGTGACGTCGGTGTGGAGTCCCGCGTCCTCAAGATCGCGCTGGACGAGGACAAGGCCACCGGTCTGCAGGCCGAGGCGCGGGTCCTGGACCTCGTGGGCGGCGGGGCGATCGTGCAGAAGCTGGACGGCCCGCGGCCGCTCGGCGGACGCACGGTCATCGACCTCCAGTACGGCGGCGGCGACGACCCGCGGGCCGGGACGCTGGGAGTGCTGCTGCGTGCGGAGGGCCGACTGAGCTACCACCAGCTCGAGCGGTTCGGCGCGGACCTGTTCCGCGCGATGGACCAGCTCGCCGCAAAGGGGGTGCGTCATCGCGATCTGAAGCCCGACAACTTCGCCGTCTACCAGCGGGTCGACCGTTCCAAGCAGCTGATGCTGCTCGACTTCTCCCTCGCCGCCGCCTCCGAGCGCGACGTCACGGCCGGCACGCGGGGGTATCTCGATCCGTTCCTGGGCACCCCGCGGCGCCCCGCGTTCGACGACCACGCCGAGCGGTACGCCGCCGCGGTGACGCTGCACGAGATGGCCTCGACGTCGCGCCCCGTCTGGGGTGACGGCACCACGGACCCGCGGACCGCCACCGACGAGACCCCGTCGATCCCCGCGGAGCTGTTCGAGCCGGCCCTGCGTGACGAGCTCACCGCGTTCTTCCTGCGTGCCTTCCACCGTGAGGTCGACCAGCGCTTCGACTCGTTCCGCCAGATGGAGCAGGCGTGGCGCTCGGTGTTCGTCGTCGCCGACGGCGCGACGCCCGCCACGACGCCGGTGACCGTCGGGCTGGATCCCCGGTCGCTGGAGGAGACGCGGGACGCCGCCGCCCGCTCCGCCACGCTCGACACGTCGCTGGAGGCGGCCGGGCTGTCGCCGCGGGCGGTGTCGGTGGCGCAGTCGTTCGACGCGACCACCGTCGGCGAGCTGCTCGCCGTGCGCCTCTACGAGATCGCCAAGGCCCGCGGGGCCGGTGCCGTGATCCGCAAGGAGCTCAACCGCCGGCACAAGCAGTGGAGCGCGCTGCTCGCCGTGGCGTCGGAGCTGGTCCGCGACGACGCCGTGCTGACCGTCGACGAGATGGCGCAGCTTCTCGTGCCGCGGAGGGCGTCGAGGAAGGCCGAGGTCGCCTGCGCGACCCTCGGCCTGCTGAACAGCGGTGACCGGCCGGGCGCGTGGGTCACGCAGGTCGACCTGGCCAAGCGCTTGGAGGTCACCCAGGCCACGGTGTCGCGCCACCAGCAGGCTGCGGCGAAGGACTGGGCCGCGATGGAGTGGCTCGAACTGGTGCGTGACGGGCTGGTGGACGCTGTCCGGTCGGCCGGGCGGGTGATGGTGTCCCACGAGCTGGCCGCGGTGCTCCGGGCCCGGCACGGAGCGGGGGGCGATCAGCCCGACCGCGTCGCGGACCACGCGGCGGTGATCGTCCGTGCCGCGGTGGAGGCCGAGCACTGGGCGGGTCATCACACCGAGGATGCCGACACCCTGGAGCGGGGCCCACGCCTGGCGGTCCTGCGCCGCAGCGATCGGGTGCTCGTCGCCCTCGAATCGCTTCCCGGCACCGAGGACCCGAGTGCTGCCGAGCTCGCCGACTTCGCGCAGTCCCTCGGCCGCGCCGCCGACAAGCTCGCCGTCGCCGAGCCCATCCCGGGCCGGGGGGTGGTCGTGCGCGAGTTGCGGGCGATCGCGCCGCCGGACGGGCTGGCTCCGCTGGCCGACACCCGGCTCGTGGCGTTGGCGGCCGCGGCGTCGCGCGGTGCGCTGGTGTCCCCGCGTTTCGAGCTGTACCCGCGCGGGCTCGACCTGGTCACCGCGCTGCGGGTGTCGCAGGCCGCGGCCGGTGTCCGCCGGGCGAACGGGGTCACCGTCGAGGACCTGCTGACCCGGGTGCGGGCCCGGTTCCCCGAGGTCAGCGTCCCGGCGGATCTGACGTACCTCCAGATGGAGGAGAAGGTGCGCGCCGCCGGGTTCCCGCTGGAGTTCGACCTCGCCGACCGGACGTTCCGCCCGCCCGCTCGTGAGGTGCCCCGCCGGTCCTTGACGGCGAGCAGCACGACGTTGGGCCGCCCGTTCGTCAGCGGTCAGGATCTGCACGACGTGGTCCGCGCCCGGCTCACCGCGGCAGTGGATCGGGGCGGCTTCCTGGCCCTGACGCTGCGGGGCCGCAACCTGCCCGGTGCCGCGACGGCGCTCGCCCGCGCCTACCCGGTGCGGCCGGTCGATGTCGCGGCCCTGTTCCTCACCGAGTTCCGGGCGCTCGTCGCCGAGCGCGGGCAGGAGTGGGGCAAGGTCCTCACGACCGACGCCCGGTTCGGGGAGACCGGCCGGATGTCGCCGGGGCTCGCCTCCTACGTCCGCGCCTGCTGGGCCCGGGTCGGTGGCCACCTCACCGAGCAGGGCGCCGACGGGGCCGTGCTGTTCCTCCACGACGCGGGGCTGCTGGCCCGCTACGCCGATGCGGGCGGCCACGACCTGCTCGTCACGCTGCAGGCGGCGGCCCGGCACCCGGCGCGGGCGCCGCACGGTCTGTGGCTGTTGTGCCCGGCGGCGTCGGCGACCGGTGCCCCGCAGCTCGACGGTCACGTCGTGGAGGTGGTCGACGGCTCCGAGCGGCTGGTGCTGGACGGGGACTTCCTCGACGGACTGCGCAGCGGGGCGACGATCGCGGCGTGAGCTTGACAGCTCACCATGCTAGCTAGCATGCTCACTATTAGTTGTCATGTTAGCTAGCATGCTGGAGGTCGGACATGCTCGACAGCGAGGTCGCGGAGATCGTCGAGAACCTCCGGCTGCTCGGTGGCGACGGCGCTGATGTCGAAGCGAAGCGCGCGGAGAGGCAGCTGCCGTCCTCGATCCGGGCGACGCTGTCGGCGTTTGCCAACACCAGCGGCGGTGTGGTGATCCTCGGGCTCGACGAGGCCGGGGGATTCGCCGCGACGGGCGTGCGCGATGCGGCGAAGATGGCGAACGATCTGGCGTCGTGGTGCTCCACGGAGATGGAGCCACCACCGCGGCCGCTCATCAGGGTCCACCAGTTCGAGGGCGTGAGTCTCGTGGTGGCCGAGATCCCCGAGCTCGACGCGTCCAGCAAGCCGTGCTTCTACCGGGGTGCCGGAATCACCCAGGGGAGCTACGTCCGGGTCAGCGACGGCGATCGGCATCTGAGCAGCTACGAGGTGCAGATGATGCTCGTCAAGCGCGGCCGGCCGCGTGATGACGAGGATCCGGTGACGGGCACCGGAGCGGCGGACCTGGACCCGCGGTTGGTCGCGGAGTTCCTGGCCAGGCTCCGGCAGACCAGGCCGTACGCGTTCGCGGATCTGGACACCGACGCCGCACTCCGTCGGGCCAAGGTGATCGTCGGGCCGGCCGGCTCACTCTCGCTGGGCGGGCTGTTGGCTCTCGCGAGCTTCCCCCAGGAGCACTTCCCGCAGCTGATGATGACGTTCGTCCACTACCCCACCGCCGAGGGCGCGGATCTCGGATCCGGCGAGCGGTTCGTCGACAACGTCGTTCTCGAAGGCCCCATCCCGATCATGGTTCGGGACGGGATGGCCGCTCTGCGGAGGAACATGAGTCGGCGGGCAGTCGTCCGGGGGGCGGGACGCGAGGACACCTGGGAGTATCCGGAAGCAGCCCTCCGCGAGGTGATCGTCAACGCCCTGGTGCATCGAGACCTCTCGCCGGCGTCCCGTGGGACGCAGACCCAGATCGAGATGTATCCGGACCGATTGGTGGTGCGCAATCCCGGTGGGTTGTTCGGACCGGTGAAGATCGACCAGCTGGGTGAGGAAGGTATCTCCTCGGCCCGGAACGGTTCGATGATGCAGGTACTCGAGGACGTCCCGATCCCCGGCGGCACGCGCACTGTGTGTGAGAACCGCGGATCCGGCATCCGCACGATGATCAGCGCGTTGCGCCGGGCGCGAATGAGCCCGCCGGCGTTCCAGGACCGCATCGGCAGCTTCACCGTCACATTCCCGAACCACACGCTCCTCGGCGAGGACGCGATCTCGTGGATCAACTCGCTGGGCGACGACGGCCTGAACGACAACCAGTGCTTCGCCCTGGCCATGCTCCGAGACGGCGGAACGATGGACCATCAGACCTATCGCCAGGTCGCGGGAGTCGATTCGCAGGTGGCCCGAACCGAGCTGCGCGACCTCGTCTCCAGGCATCTGGTGACGCAGGTCGGCAGCCACCGATGGACTCGCTACCAGCTGGCGTCCGCCCCGGGTCGGCGGTCCGGCAGGACAGCACGTCAGCGTGCCGATCGTCGACAGCAGCTGCTCGACGAGCTCGCCGACGGCCCGCTGTCGAGGGCGGAGCTCGAACGGCGGACCGGTCTGGGGACGGCTGCCGTGCGTCGGTGGCTCGGCATCATGCGTGAAGAGGGGCTGATCGAGTCGACCGAGACTGCGGTACGGAGTCCGAACGTGCTCTACCGCCGCGCCGCCCCGCACGGGGACGAATAGCAGCTCGCTCACCGCTTCGGTGGGCTCGGGGCTCGGGGCTCGGGGTGGCGTGATCGGATAGGTACAGCTGACGATCCGCTCGGCGACGTGGTCGTCCACCGCCGGCACCCCGCACGCCGTGGCGAACGGAGAACCCACCGCCTACCCCATGGTCATCTGGAACGGCGGCCAACAAACGACTCCGACGGCCTGACCGGCTGGGATACCTGACTGGCTGGGATACCTGGCCGGCTGGGATACCTGGCCGGCTGGGATACCTGACCGGCTGGGACAGCGGCCAGCCAGATTCTCAGAACGGGGGCGGCTCGTCGGGGTCGGATGGCGCAGGCGGCGGTGCACGGCGAGGGGCGGACGGCTGCGGTGGACGCAGGATCGGGCCTTCGACGTATCGGCAGTGCTCAGGCGGGTCGGGTTCGGGGTCGGCGGGGCCGGGTTCGGGCATCGGGGGGTGCAGGAACTCGCCGCGCGTGCGGTACTCGCCGCCCAGCGGGCTGCGCCAGACGAACAGGCCCGGTTCGGGTTGCTCGACCTGCCAGCCGCCGTCGTGCTTGAGCCGGTGGTCGTGGGGGCAGCGGGGCCCGAGGTTGCCCCGGATCGTGGCGCCGCCGTGGGCGTGGTCGCGGGTGTGGTCGGAGTCGGTGCGGTGGGCGGGGCGCCGGCAACAGGGGTGGGAGCAGGTGCGGTCGCGGATCTCCGTGTGACGGCGCAGCGCGGGGGAGGGGAGCCGGTCCCCGGGTCGATCGTCGAGCGTGCGGAGGTGGCGTCGGCGGTCGGCGTGCTGGCGGGCGACATCGGCGATGACGCCCGCCCACTCACCGGTGGACTCGTGACCGCCGGTGATCAGCTCGTCGAGCAGCGTGACGGGGATGTGGAGTTCGACGATGCCGCCGGTCGGGCCGTCCGCGCCGCGCATGCTGGCGGGGCGTCGGCGGGTGATGCCGTCGGTGAGGAGGTGGCCGTCGGGGTCGGTGACGGCGAAGCGCCACTGGGCGCGGCGTTGCAGCGCGACCCGGGTGCGGGCGGCGGGGGCGACGAGGAGCCCGAGACCGGGGATCTCGGCGGGGAGGTTGTCGTGGCCGAGGAGAGTGGACAGGGCTACCCGGACCTCGATGCCTCGGCGCTCGTCGCGAGGGGTCGGCGAGCCCTGGCCGCTGCCACCGTTGTAGCTGGCCGTACCGCCGCTGCTGCCGTCGGAGCTGGCCGTATCGCCGCTGCCACCGTTGCAGCTGGCCGTATCGCCGCTGCTGGCGGCGCCACCGGCGCCGGCGCGGACCCCGCTGTCGTGGCTGCCGGCGATGCGGCCATCGTCGGTCTCGGTGTGGACGGTGGAGTTGCCTTCGTCGTCCCCGACCGAGCCGTCGGAGTGGGTATCGACGCCGTGCTGGGCCAGCAGCGCGGCGATGATCTGCTCGCGGGCCATGTGGTGGTAGCGGCCGTCGAGCAGGCCGAGGAACAGGTCGCAGCGGATCTGCCCGATCCGGCCGGGGTGCCCGGCGCGTTTCGCGGAATCGGCCAGTTGCTCGATGCGGACGCAGGCGGCTTCGGCCTCGTCGGCGGGCAGGCCGTTGGCGCTGATCGTGACGGTGCCGTCCGCGGCGGGGTAGGCCGTGACGCCGCGTTCGCGCAGGCCCTTGCGGTACCAGCGGGCGGCGGCGTCGGGATCGGCGGCGATGACCATGCGTCGCAGCAGCACCGCGAGCTGCCCGGTGGTGCGGCGGGGCGCCAGCGGCACGGCCGCGCGGCAGATGCGCTGGACCAGCTCGGCGGACACACCGGTGAGGTAGCGCTCGAACACGCGGACGCGCGGTCGATCGATCTCGCCGGCCCACCAGGCCTCGAACACCAGCGGCATGCCGTGGACGACGGCCTCGGCGAGGTCGTGCTCGCACTCGGCGGCGTTGCGCGTCCAGCGCAGGGCGGCGCGTGTCTCCTCGGCGGCGTACTGCCCCGGCTCGGACACGCGGGTGACGGCCCCGGCGACGGAGATGGCATCGCAGCGGCCGATCTCGGCGAGGGTGGCGATGGTGCGGGCCTGCTCGTGGGACAGCTGCCGGTACTGGGCCGCCAGGACGTCGAGCATCCGGTCGTTGGGGACCCGGGCCAGCTCGATGGCACCCAGGGCGGCGGCGAGCGCGGGACCGGCCGGCATCGCCGCCAGATCGTCACGCATCCCCGCTGTCTCCATGGATCGAACATACATTCGACCACCGACAGTTTCGGCAGATGTCCGCGCACCGCCTGCACGATCGGTGCCCGGAGATGGCACGATCCGGTTCTGCGATCGGTGGATCACGCTGCGTCGTGGGCGGATCGGGGCGGGCGACAGGACGCGGAACGGATGGCATGGCGGTCGTGGGGACGGATGTTCGGCAGGGGCTGGTCAAGGACCTGCGAGCCCAGGTGACGGTGCTGGAGAAGGATCTGCTGGCGCGGGCCGAGGACGTCCCGGAGTTCGCCGAGCGGCTCACCGCCGAGTACGACGGGGCGCGGGAGGCGGAGCGCACCGCGGCCGGGTTCACCGAGTGGCGCGGGGGCCGGATCACCCAGTCGGCCGCGGCGTGGGTGCTGAGCACGGTGTTCGTCCGCTACTGCGAGGACAACGGCCTGATCGAGTGGCCGTTCCTCGCCGGCCCCGGTGAGCGGCTGGCCGACGCCGAGGAACGCCACGAGCAGTTCTTCTCCGAGCACCCGACGCTCAACGACCGCGACTGGCTGATCGCCGCCTTCGAGCACCTGTCCGCGGCACACCCCACCGCCGCGGGGTTGTTCGACCGCAGGCACAACCCGCTGTGGGAGCTGACGCCGTCGTTCGAGGCGGCCACCGCCCTGATCACGTTCTGGAGGCGCCGCGACGACACCGGCGCGATCCGGTACTCGTTCACGGACTGGGACACCCGCTTCCTCGGTGACCTCTACCAGGACCTGTCCGAGGCCGCGCGCAAGACCTACGCGCTGCTGCAGACCCCGGAGTTCGTGGAGGAGTTCATCCTCGACCTCACCCTGGAGCCGGCGGTCGAGGAGTTCGGACTCGCCGGCCTGCGCACCATCGACCCCGCCTCGGGATCGGGCCACTTCCTGCTGGGCCTGTTCCACCGCATCCTCGCGAAGTGGCGGGCCGCCGAGCCGGGCACCGATGACTGGACGTTGGTCCGGCGGTCGATGGGGTCGGTGCACGGCTGCGACAAGAACCCGTTCGCGACGTCCATCGCCCGGTTCCGGCTGCTGGTCGCCGCGCTGAACGAGGCGGGGGAGCGGCGGCTGGACCGGGCGCGGGAGTTCCCGATCAACGTGGCGGTGGGCGACTCGCTCATCCACGGCCGCGGGGCGCCGGGGATCCAGCAGGAGCTGGACGCGCCGGAGGAGCCGCACACGTACTCGACCGAAGACGTGAACGACTTCGTCCGCTCCTGCGACCTGCTCGGCCGAGCCACCTATCACGTGGTGGTGGGCAACCCGCCCTACATCACGGTGAAGGACCGGCTGGAGAACCAGGCCTACCGCGACCGGTACGGCTCGTGTTCCGGCAAGTACGCGCTGTCGGTGCCTTTCGCCGAGCGGATGTTCCAACTCGCGATCCGCACGGGCGGTTCGGACCGGGCGGCAGGGTTCGTCGGGCAAATTACTGCCAACTCGTTCATGAAGCGCGAGTTCGGCAAGAAGCTCATCGAGCAGTTCTTCCCGACGGTGCACCTGACGCACGTGATCGACACCTCGGGTGCGTACATCCCCGGGCACGGCACCCCGACG
>Ga0209591_10001483_pt1 | contig 28985 bp, 33 predicted proteins | sample MAT01_FD_187207 | JGI IMG/M metagenome (GOLD analysis project Ga0209591, IMG submission 187207) | Freshwater microbial communities from Lake Fryxell liftoff mats and glacier meltwater in Antarctica - MAT-01 (SPAdes) (version 2) | ecosystem: Environmental > Aquatic > Freshwater > Ice > Liftoff... | reverse complement strand
ACTCCCTTTCCTAACTCCCTTTCCTAACTCCCTTTCCTAACTCCCTTTCCTAACTCCCTTTCCTAACTCCCTTTCCTAACTCCCTTCTTAACTCCCTTCTTAACTCCCTTTCCTAACTCCCTTGCAACCCCCATCAACATCTCATCACTATTCATCGGACCTTGTAACTGCATGCCAATTGGTAGGCCGCTGTTATCCGTTGCAAAGGGAATAGAGAGTGCTGGTATTCCTGCGATGTTGGCCGATACTGTAAAATAATCACTAAGCCACATGCTTACCGGGTCGTTCTTATCGCCAATGCCAAAGGCAGTTGTTGGTGTTGTTGGCATGGCCAATACGTCCACTCTGCGGAAGATGTCTGCATAGGCGTTGCTTATGAGCCGCCGCGCCTGTTGGGCCTTGCCGTAGTATGCTTCGTAGTAGCCGCTCGATAACACGTATGTGCCAAGCATGATGCGGCGCTTGACCTCGGTACCAAATCCGGCACTACGTGATGCAGTTGTGATGTCTTGGTCCTCAGCATCTACGCGCAGCCCATAACGCACGCCATCAAAACGCGCAAGGTTGCTTGATGCTTCCGCGGTGGCAAGAATAAAATACGTTGGAATCCACGTTTCACTATGTGGTATGGCGATGTCCTCAACGGATGCACCGGTTGCCCGCAGTGCAATGAGGTAGTGTGAATACGCATCAATTACCGATTGCTCGCAACCCGTGAGTTGCAACAATGGCATGGCGCCAACACGAAGAGGCCTGTTTGTAGGCGCCGTCACGATTGAAGGGGCTTCAACAGATGTTGAGTCCATTGGATCATGGCGGGCTATTACCCCGAAGACGGATTCCATGTCTTCGATGGTGCGACTGAACATGCCAATCTGATCGAGCGACGAAGCAAAGGCAACAAGTCCGTATCGAGAAACTCTGCCATATGTTGGTTTGAGACCGTACGTGCCACAAAAGGCAGCGGGCTGACGGATAGATCCACCTGTATCGGAGCCAAGAGAGACGTGACATAGAGAGTCTGCAACAGCCACTGCCGAGCCCCCTGAAGATCCACCAGGAACAAGTTTTTCGTTCATTGGATGGAGCACATTCCCAAACGCCGACGTTTCGTTGGAGGAGCCCATTGCGAATTCATCCATGTTTGTTTTGCCAACAAACATCGCCCCTGCATCACGGAGCAGTTCAATAACCGTAGCGTCGAACAATGGTTGGAAGCCCTCAAGCATACGTGAAGCACACGTAAGAGGAAGCCCCTTTACAGAGATGTTGTCTTTAACGGCAACAACAAGTCCTTCTAGGGGGCGTTGAAGTCCCGCCAAAAAGCGCTCATCACTTTCGATCGCAGCCTGACTAACGCGTTGTGTGTCAACGCTGAGGAAGGCGTTAAGATGGGAGCGTTCTGCAATACGGGCAAGAAACAGCGATGTGCGGTCTGCCACAGACGCAGTGCCTGATACAAAGGCCTCACGGTCTTGGTTGTACGAAGAAGGAGTGCTCATTGTGCGTCCGTTGCGTCCGTAGAGTTCGCTGCGCCTGGCTCTGTCGGCTCTGTCGGCTCTGTCGGCTCTGTCGGCTCTGTCGGCTCGGGCATCGGCAGAAATGTATCTCGCGCAATAATCTCCGTTGAAGGAGTCACCACAATTGGTGGTCTCGTTTGAACGTTGGCCGACGCGTCGCGAACAGCAACATCTGCTGAGATATCGCGAATCTGTTGCGTTAGATCTTCTTGCGCTTTGCGGAACTGACGGATTCCTTTGCCCACCTGCTGGGCAAACTCGGGGATCTTTTTTGGGCCAAAAAGGAGAAGTATCACCAGCAAAATGAGCATCACCTCACCGCCACCTACATCAAACATGGATGTTCTCGATAGATCGTGATGTTAGTTCTGCGAGTCGTTTTTAGACTCATTGATGTTCTGCGACTGGCTTGGCGTTTCGCCTTCCGTGCCATTAGATGCCTTCTTGAACTCACGTAAGCCAGAGCCTAGACCCTTCATGAGTTCAGGGATTTTTTTTGCACCAAAAAGAAGGATTACAATGAAGAGGATCAATATCCACTCCATGCCACCTGGTAAACCGAACATGGACGCCTCCGAATAGTAGAAGAAATTTCACATCGAATATTTATGCAGATACAGCCGAGCTTAGCCCAACGTGTACTGCGAGACTCTCAAACACACTCACGCCGTCTGAAGAACCAACAAGGGGCTCACATGCCCGCTCAGGGTGCGGCATCAAACCCATAACGTTGCCGCTGGCATTGATGATGCCCGCGATGTTGTTCATGCTTCCGTTAGGGTTAGCCTCCTTGGTAACAGCACCATCTGGCGTTGTGTACCTGTAGAGAACCTGGCCATTTGCTTCGAGACCATCGATTACATCTTGGGGTGCCGTAAATCTGCCATCACCATGAGCAACAGGAACCCGTAAAACCGATGATGGTTTCACAGTATTCGTAAATGCCGATGACGTGTTCTCAACACGGAGGTAGACGTCCTTACAGACAAACGACAAGTTGGCGTTTCTGATCAATGCGCCGGGTAACAGACCAGACTCACAAAGGATTTGGAACCCATTACAAATGCCAAAGACCAAACCGCCATCATTCGCAAACGTGGTAACCGCATTCATGATTGGCGAAAAGCGAGCGATAGCGCCAGTGCGGAGGTAATCGCCATAGGAGAAGCCCCCTGGCAGGATTACCACGTCGAGGCCAGCAGGTAGACTTGTGTCCTTATGCCAGAGCTGCACCGTCTCGTTGCCCGTAAGCGTTGAAGCATATCGTGCATCAGAATCACAGTTGGACCCTGGAAACGTTACCACGCCGATTTTCATGCGCGTACTCCCGCATTTTGCTCGTTGATCGCTATGCTGAAATCTTCCATCACCGGATTGGTGAGGAGTTTCTTGCATGCTTCTTCAACCTGATCTTTTGCAGTGTCTGCATCCGGAGCTTTTAAGAGAAGCTCTATGTGTTTGCCAATGCGGACATCGTTAAATCCCGGCATGTGAAGCGAATGAAGCGCATGCTCCACGGCCTTGCCCTGCACATCAAGGATTGCACGGCGGAGCGTTACAGTTATCGTAGCTATATACGTTTTCATGGATCTTACATAGTGAACGGATCAGGGTCTGCTTCTTCAACGGAATCGTCTCTGTCGGACCGGTCTCTCACGAAAATCGCGAGATGCCGGATGGCGCCCCCTATAAGGTACAACGCCATGAATGGGAACAGTGCCTGACCACGAGTGGAAATCGAGGCAACAACTCCAACCAAAAATACAGAAAACACAAGTGGTCGCTGGCGAATGCCTCGCCACGTAGGCCGCGGTAGGTTGTCAAACTTGATGGTGCTAACCATTGCCAGTGCCGTCATTACCGTTACAGATACAACTATCGCAGGTTTCCACTCAGAAGGTATGGCGGCAGATGTGTGCCATACGTAGAGGTAGGAGACAATTGTAAATGCCCCTGCCGGAATAGGCATGCCACGGAAATACAGCTTGTCTTCCATGCTGGTGAGCTGCACATTAAACCTTGCCAGCCGCAGCACGCCAGCTAATGCTGGGAGCGAGGCCAGTAGTAAACCCCATTGGTGCCACTGACTAAAAAAAGACACGTACAACATCACGGAAGGGGCTACGCCAAACGAAACTGCGTCGCATAGAGAGTCCAATTCAACGCCAAATTCAGAGGTGCTACGGGTAATCCTCGCAACAACGCCATCAAGCATATCAAATACACCAGCCATAACAATCAGAAAGGCAGCCTGCTCTATTCTTCCCTCAAACGAGGCAACAATTGATGCAAAGCCACAAAAGAGATTGGCTAGAGTAAATAGATTTGGTATAACCGACCGAGTGACGCGCATTACAGAGCTCCCTTGCCCACAAGTTTAGCTACAATCGTATGAGCGCTAACTACTTTGTCTCCTGGCCGCACACATACTTCGGCCGTTGAGGGTACAATTACGTCCATACGAGAGCCAAACTTCATCATGCCAAAACGCTTGCCTACGGTTACCACGTCTCCCTGCTTTGTGTCGTACACAATACGCCTTGCTAAAAACCCCGTGATTTGCTGGTAGGCTATGGTGCCTGAGGGGGTGGCGAGGACAAAGATCGACCGTTCATTATCCGTGCTCGACTTTGGGTTAAAGGCCATGAGGTACAAGCCAGGGATATATTTCTCAGAAATAATAGTCCCCGAAGCCGGATAGCGATTTACATGGAGGTTAAGGGGCGACAGGAAAATGCTGATCTGAATGGCAGGACAACCCAATTCAGGGCTAAATGGCACCTGGTCTACATTTAATACTTGCCCATCTGAAGGAGCCATTACAAGCCGTGAATCCTCTGCGGCCTCAGCAAGTAGGGGGCGTTCGGGGTCCCTAAAAAACCACATTGTAAATGCAATAACTAGGATGCCGAGGGTTATCAGCACCGCCTGCAGGACAGACCCCACTGGGGTTAATGCAAGCAGAAGTAGGCAAGCACCGATGCCTAACATGAGTAATGCGTTGTCGCGTCCGTAAGGGGTCAGCATCGTGGTCCGAGAAAGCCGTATCTTGAGGGTTGTAGGGTCATTGTGTGGTTCGTAGATTCGCCCTTCAAATTAGCGATTTCGCGCCTCCTGACCCCCTCATTTGATATATCCCGCATGAAGTTTACCGTAGCTCTTCCCGATCTGCAAAAAGCATTACAAAAAGTTCTTCCGGCAATCCCGGCCAAGAGCACCATCCCTGTTCTTGAACATATCAATGCGTCCCTCACTGGTAGTGAGCTTACGTTTACTGCTACGGACCAGGAGATCACAATCTCTTTGCGCATTCCTGTAGCAGGAGACAGAGACGGGGCGTTGTTGATTCCTGCGCGCCAGTTCAACGACCTCGTGAAGGAACTGGGCTCTGCTGGTACAATTGAAGTGAATGCTGACGAGGCCACGCAACTCGTAACTGTTCGTACGCCTACGGGCTCGTATGAGATGAAGGCGCTTGACGCTTCAGAGTTTATCTCTAGTCCACCATTCGCAGATCCTCAGGCAGCGTCCATCCGCAAAGAGGACATGATGCGCATGGCAAACAAAACGGTCTTTGCTGTTTCAACAGAAGAGTATCGTCCAAGTATGACGGGAGTGTTCTTTCAGTTCAATGGCGAGAACGTTACGGCAGTTGCAACGGACGGATTCCGTCTGTCACGTGTAATTGTGAAGGCAGCAGAAGGAGCCCCGTTCCCAACAGGCCTAGAAGTGATTGTTCCTTCTCGTGCTGTAGACTTGCTTCGCAAGCTCGACAGCGATGTTGTAATGGAGATTTCGCGTACACATGCTCGGTTCACTATTGGTGCGATGACGATTTCTACTCGCATTATTGATGAGAAGTATCCGCCGTATCAGAACGTAATTCCATCGGACAACGACAAATCTCTGGTGGTAAACCAACGCGAAGTCCTAAGTGCTATCAAACGTGTTTCGTTGTTTGCTAATACAAATACACGTCACGTACGGTTCTCGATGGAACAGCAGGTACTATCTGTTCACTCAGAAGACGAAGACTCAGGCGGTAAGGGTACCGAAACAATTCCATGTGAATTTTCAGGCAAGACATTTGAAGTAGGTTTTAACTATCGTTTCCTCGAAGAGGCAATCAAGAACATCAGCGTTGATGACGATCCAGATCTCAATGTTCGCATGACGTTCTCAACGCCGATACGTGCTGTGCTCATCACGCCTGGAGCAGGAGACGACTCGCTGCTTATGCTTGTGATGCCGGTGAAGATTTAACGGAGGGGCCGATGGTAATCCGGTCCGTTTCCCTGGCACACATTCGCAGCCACCAGCACACGGAGATTGTGTGTGCCCGCGATGTGAATGTATTGACGGGGCCTAATGGTTCTGGAAAAACGTCAGTCCTAGAGGCGATAAGTCTCTGTGCGATTGCAAAAAGTTTCGTCCCCGTGCCAGATCAGGCACTGATTCAGCACGGGTACGATGACTGTACGGCTACAACGGAGGCGATGCGAGACAGAGGTGTTCCGTATCGAGTATCGGTAAGTGTTCGCAACGGAATTCGGAAACGGATTTCTACGGCGCACGGTTCAAATTTGACGCCTCGTGATCTGATAGGAGAGCTGCCGATGGTAGCCCTTTCTCCAGATCATAAGAGTGTCACCTTTGGAGGGCCAGCAGAACGTAGGTCGTTTCTTGACGGTGTGATGGCGCAATCGAGCAGGAGGTATACGGAGTTGCTGTATGAGCACCGCCGGCTTCTGAAACAACGCAACGCGATGCTTCAGTCTGGTATGCTTCATGCAGGGGGCTTGGCAGAACTTGATGTGTGGACGGAACAGTTTGTTGTGGTGAGTGCCGAGATTGTTGAACGCAGGTGGCGGTTTGTGGATGACGTTGCTCCGCTTGTTCGAGCTGCATACGAGGCGGTGTCTGGTGCAGTAGAATCGGTGGATGTGGTATACGAACCGGATGTGGCAACACATGGTGGACTTGAGCATGGCACACCATTAACGTTGGACAATGTGCTGGCTGCATATCGCAAAACGGCAAACATGCTTCGCGCACGTGAGACGTCTCGTGAGTCTACTTTGTTCGGACCGCAGAAAGATGAAGTTGCGTTTTTGATCAATGGAGGTCTTGTTCGTGAAACAGCGTCGCAAGGACAGCATAAGTCTCTTCTTGTGGCACTGAAACTGGCTGAATGTGCCCTGCTCCACGAGCGGTGCGATGAACGACCGGTTGTTTTGCTCGACGATGTGTTCAGTGAGCTCGACAAAGATCGCTGTTCACGAGTTCTTCACAAAGTAGTCGAAATGGGAATGCAGTGTTTTGTGACTACAACCGATGGTGCTAATGTGATGCAGATGATGAAGAACATGGATGTTGAACGCATGGGTGGCATCGAGACGTCATTGATCTCAATGCAACACATCGCGGAGGCTGCATGACGCATGTATTGGCAGATCTGTTGCGGGGTTGGGTAGCTAGAAATCACCTAGAGCCAGAGCTACATAAAACGCGACTCCCTCAGTATTGGCAAGAGGTTGTTGGAGAACGGCTAGCATCTCGCACAGAGATCAGGTCCTTTGAACACGGCGTTTTGCGGATACATGTACCCGAGGCGGCATGGCGAAGTGAACTTTCACTCCGTCGCGAAGAATTACGAAATAAACTCAACGCTCTAGCTGGCGGAGAGATGATCCGCGAGATCATCATTCGCTAACGAGCAGTCACCTGGAGATGAATTATGTCTGATGTACAAGATCAAGGTTCAGTAGGTTATAACGAAGACAGCATTAAAGTTCTGGAAGGACTCGAAGCTGTTCGCAAACGTCCCGCTATGTACATTGGTGACGTGGGCGAACGCGGCCTTCACCACCTTGTACAGGAAGTTGTAGACAACTCTATCGATGAAGCTCTTGCAGGTTATTGCAAGAATATCGTGGTTACGTTGCACTCAGACGGATCGTGCTCCGTGCAAGATGATGGCCGGGGTATTCCCGTAGGCCCGCACCCGGTTAAGAAAATCTCGACGCTTGAAGTTGTTATGTGTACGCTTCATGCTGGTGGAAAATTTGACAAGAACACCTACAAGGTTTCTGGTGGACTTCACGGTGTGGGTGTAAGCTGTGTTAACGCGCTTTCTTCGGACCTTACTGTAACCATCGAGCGCGAGGGCAAGAAGTACGAACAGAAGTATAAAATTGGTGCCCCGCAATCATCCGTTGCAGAAATTGGCACGTCTACACACTCCGGCACGAAGGTTAGATTTTGGCCAGATGCCACAATTTTCCGCACCGTGGAATTCCGCTACGAAAAAGTTGCCGAGCGTCTGCGTGAGCTGGCCTTCTTGAATCCGGATGTTACCATCACGATGCAAGATGAACGTGATGGACAGAAAGATGTGTATGCGTATCGTGGTGGTCTGGTAGACTTTGTTCGTTACATGGATCAAAACAATACGGCCATCACCAAGCCAATCCTCATGGCAGGAACTGCATCGAATGACAGTGGAGTAGAAACAGTTGTTGAGGTCTGCTTTGAATACAACGCGGGCTACAATGAAAATCTCCTCTCCTATGTGAACAACATCAACACCGTTGAAGGGGGCACGCACGTATCTGGTTTCCGTAGTGCTCTTACGCGCACGCTCAATGCCTATGCTGCAGCAAACAACCTTGCAAAGAAGGACATCAACCTTACGGGTGAAGACTTTCGAGAAGGGCTTACCGCGGTTATTTCCGTAAAAATTGCTGAACCACAGTTTGAAGGTCAAACCAAAACAAAACTCGGCAACGGAGAAACAGAAGGTATTGTGCGTTCGGTTATCAACGAAGAGTTAACGAAGTACCTCGACGCTACTCCAACTGCAGCAAAACACATCATCGAAAAGGCCATGCAGGCCGCCGAAGCGCGCGCTGCAGCGCGCAAGGCAAAGGACCTCATCCGCAGGAAAGGTGCACTTGATAGTGCAACACTTCCTGGTAAACTCGCAGACTGTTCCATGCGCACGCCCGAAGACACAGAGATATTTCTTGTGGAAGGAGATTCGGCTGGTGGATCTGCAAAACAAGGCAGAGACCGTCGTTTCCAAGCAATCCTCCCACTCAAGGGCAAAATTCTCAACGTCCACAAAGCACGTTTGACCAAGGTTCTTGAGAACGAAGAAGTACGCACAATCTTTACGGCCATCGGTGCTGGTTTTGGTGATGATTTTGATTCTGCAAAAGCACGTTATGGCAAGATCATTCTTATGGCCGATGCCGATGTTGACGGATCACACATCCGCACGTTGCTGCTAACGTTGTTCTGGAAACACATGCCCCAGTTAATCAACGACGGTAAGTTGTACATCGCTCAGCCCCCTCTCTACAAACTCAAAAAGGGTAAGGCGGAGTTCTATGCGTATAACGATAGTGAGCGAGACGAGATCATACTTCGTATACGCAAAGAGAAGGCCGACAAAAAAGCTGCCAAGAGCGTTGAAAAGGGAGAGCCGATTGTTGAGGAGGTAGAAGCCACAGCCGAAGAAGGGGCTACTGCTGATGGAATCATCATCAATCGTTTTAAGGGTCTAGGAGAAATGAATCCAGACCAGCTTTGGGCAACAACCATGAACCCGGAAACACGGACGCTCCTGCGTGTTAGCATTGAGAATGCGGCAGAAGCAATGCACGTCTTTGAAACACTCATGGGCGAAGCTGTTGAACCACGCAGAGAATTCATCGAACGCAACGCGCAGTATGTGAGGAACCTCGATATCTGACACTTCGTAGCAACACTTTGACGAATGACCGGTGCTGCATTTTTCACAGGTAGCATCACAAAGTTCAAAAACAGCGTTGAGCAGGTACACAAGATGCAAGATCAGTGAAACCTACGATGTCGAGAAACATCACGGATGTGTCTTCATACGTATCGGCTATGATGTTTTCACCGCGAAGAATTCGAGCAACCACTTCGTCTGGCATTAGCTGTAGGAGCAATGAACGGTGCTGTTCGTGTAATTTGTGGTCTTCGGAAAGCTTACGATCTGTTTCTAGCGCGGTTATCTGACGTTGTTGTTGTTCACCAAAGATCTGTTTCTCAATTTCTACGCTCTGCCGGTAGTACTCAAGCGCACGGCGTGGATCGGTGCTTTCAATAAGTGTTGCTAGTTTGTCTAAAATTTTGGTTTGATTAGCCCTGTTTCCATGCGCGCAACTATCAGCAAGCGCCACATTCATCTAAGCGACCATGCTTCATAAGAATTGTTGCGCGAACTAACTTCTGACCACGAACGAGGCTGGCTATAGCAAGTCTTTCACTCTCTTCAATTGCTCTTTCAATAAACGTTAGTGCCGAAGTAAAATTCTCGAGTCCCACATAGGCGCTAGAGACGTTGCCTAGGATACGCGCATGATACGCTGCGTCGTTTGTACGCTCATTGATTTCTAAGCCCTCAATGCTGTATTCGAGCTGGCGTTGGTGATCTCCAGTGTCCTCATAAATTCCGGAGATGTTCATCAGTATCCTGGCCAGACCGTCCTTCTCACCAATGTCTTCGATGATAGCTCTGGCTGCCTGAAAATTTGACAACGCCTTTGGAATCTCATCGAACTGACGATAAACATTGGCGAGGTTACTCAGCACGCGTGCTTCTTCACGCCTATCAGAAGTGGAGATGCGTAATCAGACAGGTTTGCGTGAACTAGTCCAACACCCGTAAGTGTCCGGGCCATTCCTTCAACATTCCCATCTTGCTCGTGTAGATCGTATGCACGTAGGAAACACTACAGAGCTTGGGGATACTCACCGAGAAAATTGTGCACGTTGCCGAGGTTTCCTAGTGCCCGTGCTGTGCCATCGGCCTCTTTGCACTCCTCGAAAAGGTTCGACGCATTCTGATAAGACACTTGTGCTTCAGAGAATGAACCCATGCCGTGATAGCAGTTTCCTGTAAGTAAAAATGCTCGTCCTAGCTGCGGTTTGCTGCCGAGTCTTTCAAACAAGGCGATTGCTAGGTTGAGTTCTATCAAGCTACGACGCTCATCTGCACGCAAGAAAAGTTCGGTGGTGTCTTTGTTAAACAGTTCTGCTTGCAGCAGGGCCAGCTCGCTTAGCCAGGTCTGCGTGTCTTCTAGCGTTGGAGACCGCAACGGGCGGAGTGTCCGTTGAAGGAAGTCGTCAACGATGGTTGGGTGTGGTAACAAGGGCATGTTCATCGTCGGAACTTTCTCAGCGTGATGATGGCGCCAACTACGGTTGAAACCACAAGCAGAAAGACCACCCAGAAAAAGCCAGACTCGCTACCAGAATAGGGTATGCCCCCTACGTTCATTCCTAATAGTCCGCTAACAATCGTAAACGGGAGGGCAAAGACCGTAACAAGTGTGAGGATGAACAGAAGCTCGTTCAACAAGCGCAGCGGCCTCGGAAATTGCAACAGAGAATTCTTCAGCGGACTTTCCAAGATCCAGAACGTCCTCTTCTGCCATCCACCTCAGTGGCCGGTTCACAAGCTGAGTTCGCTTCGCTGACTAGCAATGCGATTGGCTAAGATGGAGTCCTCAATCAGGTCTACATGCGTAACATGTTAACGAACGATTTCTACAAGGATATCAGCTTGGATGCGCAACAATCTTGATAGTAGTTCAGTTGGCGATCGATACATCTCGCCACGTTTAACTGCTGCACGTAGCTGGTCCAAAGACCGAAGGGGGCGCAGACGCGCGCTTACAACAACATATGGCTTAATGCAAAGAGTTACGGTTGAAACTGCAGAAGGATCAGACGACCTGTCTATACCGTACATCATGAATTACCGAAACTAGTGCATTGTCATCTTGCTCCAGCCGAGTAGAACCTATCGACTCATGCAGAGACTCATAGTAGGTATCTGGAAGATCCAAGTTTGAATGCATCCACGTGAGGCACGAGGCATTAGAAAGCGAGAAATGCAACCAAAGGAACTCATCAGAATCTACTTTGCGAGCCGCAATCCACTCAAGTGCCGCGGGACAGTCTACAGCACGGGCGCGGGCTTCGGGCGAAAATATGTAGCCCCATATGAGTCCGTACTCATCAAAGCCGTATTGAATTTCCGGTGCTAACATTTGCCCAAACTGAGGAATACAGTCAAAAGCCCCCTCACCAATGACGATAAGGGGGCTTTGTAATCTTTCAAACCGCGCTAGGGTTAATAGCGGTAATAGTCTGGCTTGTATGGACCCTTAACATCAACGCCGATATACTTGGCTTGTTTCGGATTAAGCACTTCGAGTTCAACAGAGATCTTCTTGAGGTGAAGGCGAGCAACCTTTTCATCAAGCTTCTTCGGGAGCACGTATACTTTGTTCTCGTAGTTCTTGTGGTTGAGCCACAGTTCGAGTTGAGCCAGCGTCTGGTTTGTGAATGAGTTAGACATTACAAACGACGGATGACCCATAGCGCAGCCGAGGTTAACAAGACGGCCTTCAGCAAGAACAATGATTTCTTTCTTGCCAACGGTGTAGAGGTCTACTTGTGGCTTAATCTCGATCTTTGATTTGCCGTGATTCTTGTTGAGCCAGGCCATGTCGATCTCATTGTCGAAGTGACCGATATTGCAAACGATGGCCTTGTCCTTCATCGCCTTGAAGTGTTTCTCACTGATGATGTCGCAGTTGCCAGTAGCAGTAACAACAATGTCTGCTTCTTGTACGGCGTCAATCATTCGTTTTACTTCAAATCCATCCATCGCTGCTTGAAGAGCACAGATAGGATCGATCTCCGTAACGATAACTCGTACACCAGCCCCTACGAGTGATGCTGCCGAGCCCTTGCCTACATCGCCATACCCCGCAACAACGGCAACCTTACCAGCAAGCATGATGTCTGTGGCGCGGCGAATAGCGTCAACAAGTGATTCCTTGCAGCCATACTTGTTGTCGAACTTGCTCTTTGTTACAGAGTCGTTCACATTGATTGCTGGCATCGGAAGTGTGCCATTCTTAATGCGCTCATACAAACGGAGTACGCCAGTGGTGGTCTCTTCCGATAGTCCACGAATCGCATCAACGAACTGCGGATACCGATCGAGTACCATGTTTGTAAGGTCGCCACCATCGTCGAGAATCATGTTAAGGGGCTTGCGGTTCTTGCCAAAGTAGAGCGTCTGCTCAATACACCAATCAAATTCTTCTTCGTTCATTCCCTTCCATGCATAGACTGGGATACCAGCTTTAGCGATGGCCGCAGCAGCGTGGTCTTGCGTAGAAAAGATGTTGCAGCTCGACCATGTAACATCGGCTCCGAGTTCTACGAGGGTCTCAATAAGCACGGCAGTTTGGATGGTCATGTGAAGACAGCCGGCGATGCGGGCCCCCTTCAATGGTTTCTTGCCTTTGAACTCATGGCGGAGTGCCATCAGTCCTGGCATCTCTGCTTCTGCCAGACGGATTTCCTTGCGACCCCATTCTGCAAGATCCATGTTGGCCACTGCATAGGAGTTTGACTTGTAGGCAATCTGACCCTTAACAACTCGTGCTGGAGCTTTCTCCGCCTTCGTTGTCTTGCCCGCCACTGCGTTTGTTGGAGCAACGCCATTGGAAGTTGAAGCTTTCGTTTTTACCGAGGTTTTCTTTACGGTCTTTGTAGGCATAGATCTGTTCTTGTGGTGTTAAATATTTGTATTAGAGTCGCTTGTTATCAGGTCGTGCATTTTTCGCATACGCTCGCTCATTGTTTGCATCACGGTGATTGCAAAAAATGGTGTTTGCTGTATGAGATGCATAAACTTAACTGAGTTAATACGGGCTAGTGTTGCCTGCGTGTTGGCACGAACGGTAGCACTACGCTTTTTGACGTCGATTAGGGCCAGCTCACCAATGATTCCACCTTCGCCAACTACGTCGATAACGCGGCCGTTTACAACTACATCAACGTTGCCTTCGGTTACAACGTAGGCCTCGTTTGCCTCATCGCCAAGATGAAACAGCACTTCGCCGGGCTGAAGCGTAACCGTATCTGTGTCTCGTCTGAACATTTCTAGGTTTGCCATGATGATCTGCCTTTACGTGAATTGTTTAAACATCGCAACTAGGTCTAGATGTTCCCAAGGGAACTGGTGCCTACCAAAATGACCGTACGCGGCGGTTGGGCGATAGATAGGCCGGCGTAGGTTAAGACGCTTAATGATGCCTTCAGGAGTAAGGTCCATTTCTGGACTCCCCATGATAAACGTCTCAAGCTCACGTGCATTAACTGATGACGTGCCGTGCAAATCAACGTTGATCGAAACGGGCTGTGCCACGCCAATGGCGTAGGCAAGCTGAATTGTGCACTCGCGACAGATGCCTGCAGCAACGATGTTCTTGGCCAAATGGCGTGCTGCGTATGCTGCCGAACGGTCAACCTTTGTTGGGTCTTTGCCAGAAAACGCACCGCCACCGTGCGGGGCACGGCCACCGTAGGTATCCACAATGATCTTGCGGCCAGTAAGCCCCGTATCACCGTGTGGGCCACCAATTTCAAACTTGCCAGTTGGGTTTACGTGATATTTGGTTTCTGCGGTAATGAGGTGCTCAGGAATAACGGCCTTTACAACGTTCTCAATAACGTCTTCGCGGATGCGGGCCTGAGCGTTGTCCATCGGATCGTGTTGGGTTGACACCACGATGGTGTCTGCGCGTACAACCTCTCCATTATCGCCATACACAATAGAAACCTGTGCTTTGGCATCCGGACGTAGGTACGGCATTAGGATGGTATCAGTCTTGCGGATATCTGCAAGACGCTTTACCAGCCTGTGCGAATAGTAGAGTGCGGCAGGCATATACTCGTCGGTTTCCGACGTTGCATATCCAAACATCATACCTTGATCTCCGGCACCACCAGTATTCACGCCTTGGGCAATGTCTGGCGATTGACGGTTGATTACATTAATCACCGCACATGAGTCTGCGTCAAAGCGATATTCACCCTTGTCGTAGCCGATATCGCGAATAACACCTCGCACCACTTCTGGTAGGTCGATATATGTTGTGGTGGTTATCTCACCGCCTACAACGATCATGCCTGTTGTTGCAAAACATTCGCATGCAACCCGACCCATTGGGTCCTTTGCCAAGACCTCGTCGAGAACTGCGTCAGAGACTTGATCGCACAATTTGTCTGGATGACCTTCCGAAACGGATTCGGATGTAAAGATGTACTGCATGAAGGATAGAAGTAGTGAAAGGGGTTGTTGGTTTACTGAGAGAAACGAACTACGGACGCATCGCCGATATTGATCGAAGAGAATCGTCCAGTTACTTCGGCATTCTCGCCGATGATAGATTGATCGAGTGCAATGTCTGCTACTGTTGCACTATCGCTTATGATGCTATCCCTCACAATGCTGTTGCGAACAACGGCACCTTTAGATACCGAGGCGTAGGGTCCGATAACTGAGTGTTCTACAATAGCCGTTGGGTCTACATGCACAGGGGGCACAAACACGCACCCTAGTGGTGCTGTAGGCATTGAACCGCGCTTCGTGAGAAGGAATCTGTTTGTTTGAAGAAGCGTCTCGGGCTTTCCACAATCGTACCAACCGTCAACGCTAAACGTTGTAAATTTCTCTCCCTTGTTAACCATTAGCTGAAGAGCATCAGTCAACTGGAATTCACCTTTCGAGCGCATGTCATTCGTAATCAAATCATTCAGCGCATCACGAAGTACCGATGGATGTTTTATAAAATAAAGCCCAACGATTGCAAGATTCGAAACAAGAGTTTCTGGCTTTTCAACGAGACTTGATACGAAGCCGCCTTTTTCAATTACAACGCCAAATCTGCGCGGGTCGTCAATGTGCTTTACGCCGAGTGAAGAGAAGTTGCTGGTTGATAAGATGCTGAGATCAACATCGATTACGGTGTCTCCAAGAATGATCAACACTGGTTCGCTCACGAGTGATTCACGTGCACACCAGATAGCATGTCCTAGGCCCAACATCTCTTGTTGTTCTACAAACGTCACATCAAGATGATAGGTGCTTCGTACATATTCTTCAACGAGCTCACCTTTGTATCCGGTAATGATTGTGGCGCTTGTAACGCCTTGCTCAACCAATGAGTCGAGGATGTGACCAAGAATAGGTTTGCCTGCAACATTCACCAATACCTTCGGCAATGAGTGCGTGAAGGGGCGAAGTCTGGTTCCAATACCGGCAACGGGAATTACTGCGTGCATAGTCGGCAAAGATACGGGAATAGCTAATAGCGTTCAGGGGATCAACGCAGCTTGATTGTTTGGCCCTTTTTAACAACACTAGATTTACGCAGGGCTGGGTTCTTGGCCTTCAGGGCGTCCATGGTAGTGTTAAACCGATCTGCAATTTCGGTTAAGGTGTCGCCAGAACGAACTTTATAGGTGCGAGGGGTCTTTGTTTCAGGTGCTTTCTGTATAGCAGGTGCCTCTTGAATGGCAGCAATCCTACTCTTTGGAAGCAACGTTTCTACGAGAACGGACGTTCCTGCCTTGAGTGTGGAAGAGGTTCTCATGCTATTGAGCTCTCGCATACGTTTGGGCGTGGTGCTGTAGGCTTCTGCAAGACCGCTTATTGTTTCACCCTTGCGTGCGGTATGCTTAATCGTGCGCAGCACGGACAGATGTTCAACAGTTGTTGCACCAGCAGGTGGGGTATCTGTTATACCAACGGTAAGAGTGTCTCCAATGCGAATATTTTCACGATCGTACGGAAGGTTGTTCCAGTTGCGAATGTCTGCAATGCGCACGTCGTACCTGCGTGAAATCGACGAAAGGTTATCTCCACTTCGCACAACGTACGTGGTCTTACCCTGTGGCGCTCTAGGTTCTTTAGGTTCCTCCGATACACTTTTGGGCGTAGATGTTGATTTAGCCGAAGGTAAGATGTCGGGCGTATCAGATGCCGAAACAATTGGCACCCGCAACGAGCTCCCTTTGCGGAGTTTTGTCTTATACCCGCTTAAGCCATTGACTTCAGCGATCTGAGCACTTGAGACGCCATATCGTCGGGCGATTGAGGCGAGTGTTTCGCCCCTTGCAACTGAGTGCGTGGTCCATGGCCTACGTTCTTGATCGGTTAGAGCGGCATAACGCCGTAAAAACGACTCGGCTTGGCCTGGATAAACTTTAAGAAGATAAACTCCTGTAGGGGGCGTGCATGCGCGCACAAGCTCGGGGTTGAGCTTTTTAAGGGAATCCTCCGTGATGCCTGCGCAGCGGGCAAGTACGGTAAAACGAACTGGTTCAGATACCTTGACTACTTCGTAGCTAAACGGTGAGTGGAAGGAAAGCGAATCGTCGGGAAAGCCAAATTGATCGCGGTTGGAGGAAATGAGGGACGTGGCAATAAATCCTGGAACGTAGTTGCGCGTTTCCTTAGGTAGGTACTCGCGTATTTCCCAGAATGTTGGTTTCTCGAGCCCTGATTTTCTGATTGCTCGGCGCACATTGCCAGCTCCACAGTTATATGCCGCCAGCGCCAAATGCCAGTCGCCTAGATCATTGTGCAGATCCCGCAAAAAGCGCATGGCGGCGCGAGTGGCCTTTTCTGGGTCTCTCCGCTCATCCATCCAATACGTTACATCAAGGTTATATTCTTCGCCAGTGGGCTGCATGAACTGCCACATACCTACGGCACGAGCGCGGGAGAAGGCCCCGTTGGAAAGGCCCGACTCAACAATTGCCAAGTGGGCAATCTCTTCTGGCATGTTCTCTTCCTTGGCAATGCGCTTAAGAAGGTCAAACCAACGTCCGGTGCGCTCAAGAGACACCTTCATGAATTTCCGACCACGCGTGGTCAAAAACTCGATATTCTTCTGAACGTATTCGTTGTACGTGAGCGGAATGATGGTGTTGGGGATTGTTGAAGGGGGCTCGGGTTTTGGAACCACGATTGTTTCAACGGTTGGCCGCTGAGCATCAACCTCTTCAAAAAGCCGCTCGCGTAGAATAAACACCGATGAATTTTCGTCGAGCTTGTTGATGTTTTGAACGTAGGCCTCATAGTCTTCAATCACGGCCTGTACGAGGTCTGTAAAGTCGATATTTTCCTCGATGTTGGGATACGAGGCCAGGTCGTTGAGCTGGGCAATGGCTGCCTCGAACTGCTCGGCGGCTTGAGCGGTATCCTTTTGTTCAACCAACGAGAGTGCCTTAAGGTAGCGCTTGCGGGCACGTTCTAGGCGGGATGAAACTTCAGGATCCCGGTGGCCAGCAGTGGAGGACTCTTCGTCGAGGTCGCTAAACTCGTCGGGAAATACCGGACGTTGCCGGGCAGAGTCAGGAATGGCAGAATTATTCGGTGGTGTGCCGCCATTAAGAGTGTGCGTGTTGGCGGGCACTTGCATGGCCACACATACGAGCAATACGGCCCAGAGCCATATTCTGCTGCGGTATGTTCTGAGCATGCCGATCATTCTCTACCTTCTATAAAAACCGGTTCATACAATTATGAGTGGCAAATATACTACCTTGTTAGGCAGGACGGAACTACAAACGGTGGATTGTCTGTGAACGGAAGTTCATATAATGAAGATGCTTAGCGCGATGGGAGGTCTACACCAAGGAGCTCTTCAAGCTCCTCACGGATGAGAAATTCGTGAACCAGCCGCATGATTCGCAGTCGAGTACGCAGGTAGTCCGCTGAATGGTTCTCTTGATCGGATTCCGCTAGGGCAATCATCATTTCGATTTCCGCCTCCTCATCAAGCCATGCCTGCTCGGCCGATCGCATTGATTCAAACCGCGCCATGTAACGTTCCATTTCATGGATTTGTTTTGCCAGCATTGGAAAGCCCCTTAAGATGTTCCTGTATACATCTCAGTGCAACACGGTGGGCGTTACGTGACGCGGGGCTGTTTTGGCCTTGCTACAAATTGAGAGGTTACAGAGTCCTCAAAAGGAATGTCCCGCTTGGTACGGACCAGATATGCCTACCCGTAGACAGCTCTTCGTCAATCACTGTACCCAGCCACCGTCCAACAAGATCAAATGCGTCTACCCGGTACCGGCCTGGAATGAAAACGTCGAGTTGTGCTTCTCGAGAGAAAATATCGAGATGTACGGCTGTTGATTTTACGTCGATTGCTTCATGAACATCAAGTGGGCCATCCTCAAGTTTGCCTTGTGTTTTTAACATTCTACCCGTGAATGCCGGATATTCTGGACCATACCGATAGATCTTGAATATCATGGCATTTCTCGGCTGTTGACCCTGGCGTGCGATGCCAGTAGACCCAACAGGATTGTTGTATCGCCACACTTCTTCACCATCTCCCGTTACTTCGATCATCACGCCTTGAGGCCCAAGGCATGCAAGTGTGTTTCCATTTGGCTGACGTGTTGCTCCACTTACATTTATGGCAAAAAATGCCGAGGTGCCAACTTTGGGATATATGAATACGGGGCCATCTGGACCAAATGCCTTGCCAGATTCGCGCGTGTATGTGCCATCTGCGTTAACAGGAATTACAAGCTCCTCAACAGTTGAATAGTCGCGCGGTGTTGTGTTGTACCGTGCTTGGCCGTTATTGAAAACGCTGATGCGTGTACCTTCGGCATCTAACCAACGCGCATCGTGCTGACCAAACAGGCGCTGTGTGGATTGGGTTCCGCTCTGATAATTCAGCGGATTCCCCCATCGGTAGACAATAATGTTTGTCTTGCGCGATATAATCCAGAATTCGTTGAGATTGCGAACGCTTACAAGAACTTCGTCCCTCGTTGCGTTGTATCGCACGGAATTCGCGTGAAGCCAATCCGTCCTGTTGCCGCCAACATTAATATCAATCTTCTCGGGGTGTTCACTTGGAATGCCATAATTCGGCAAGTTCGAATCGATGTTCTGGATCATGTGATCCCACGAAGACCAAGACCAGACAACTTCGCCTGATGTAAGCCCCGTTTGTTGCACTTCGATGATTCGTTCCGACCAGAGATCGTTTTCTACAAGTCGGTTTATATCTCTACCCTGAGCAAGTGCTTCTTCTCTTGTGTGGCTTTCCCAAACAAGCAGGAGTATGTTGCCATTTGGTAGAGCCTCTACGTCGTGGTGAGACCTAAACGTACTGCCATACTGTTCATACTTCCAGAGTACAGTGCCATCCCATGAAATTTTCTCTACAACCCCTCCGGCACCACCACCCGCCATGAATTGCGTCATAGGCTGTCCTGTTCGTAACAACGTTCCGTTGGGAAGCAACATCACGGCCTGGCCCGGGAAGAAGGAGCTCAGCCAGGTCTTCACAACCTGTCCTTCATTGTCAATCAGGTACGTGGTCTTTGACGTAATCGGGGCAAAGAGCGTATAGCCCTGATACGAACGTTGTGCATCATAATTGACTACACCAACAGTTTGAGAAAACAAGGCAACGGACGAGGTGATTATGAACGCAAGTAAAACTCTTATCATGATTATGTAGACCCAAACAATTGCAACGATGTTTTTAATGTGGCAAACGTTGGTGGAATATCTCCCCGGCAACAACACATATAACCGATTGAGCAGAGCCAGAATAACACGCATAGACGCCGTTGGCAAGCAACGACAATTCAGCTGGCGTTGCTGCACTGAAAACAATACGGCCGCGAGTATCAATAACAACAAACGGTTCGGTAAGATTGTCTGTCGTATTGTCTTCAAAAACCGACACAGGTGCTTGAATCATGCGTGAGCAAAACAGTGCAGCCGCGCTATCAATACCACGCTCGTCATGAAGGGCGTGGTTAGCCCCTTCGTAAATCCATGTTTCAAATTGCGACGTTGCAATGCCCCTCCGAGCAAACTCACTCGTGAGTGCGCATGATCCGTACAGAAAATTGTAGTTAGCTGAAACATTAAAAGGGAGTCCCCATAGCCCCCTAGCCCTAGCACAGGGTACTACCGGATCTGCTCGTTGATGATAACTGTACACGGGCACAAACGCATGGCCGTTGAGAAGTTGTAGGTCTGTGAGTGCACCAAAGATGTTAAGTACGGCCTTAAACGAGGGAAGGGGCGTGTTGAGATATGATGTACCTGAGAGGCTGCCGAGGCTTGGTCGCCTAAAACGATCGAGGCCTCTAACAACGTCGGCAATAGAGTCTATTGCAATTGGAACAACATCCGAAGGATCAACAAATGCTGCATGGAGTGCAGTAATCGCTCCAGCGCTGGCGCCACCAATCACAACCCGCGAAGTATCAATCTTGTACCGAGCAGCGTTGATAACGAGATACTTGAGCGCCGTTCGGCAATCCTGTACCGCTCTGTAGCAGGCCCGTATTACCTCGGCAGTGTCATAGGCAAACGGTGGGTCGAGGGGCAACGGACCGTAAAATCCTAGTCGGTAAGAAACCGTTACAGCAACATATCCGCGCCTAGCCCAGCGTTCGCATGTAGCATTCATGTCCTTGCGATTTCCGCCGGTAAAGCCCCCTCCATGCACCCAAACCGCCAGAGGCCTAGCAATTGCATCATCGTCCAGCGGATACCAGACGTTCATCCTAAGTGTGTCCTGGTAGCCACTAAACCCAAGCGCTGTGGAGTATTGTACGTCGGCATCCTGCGCGGCGGCATAACGCACGGACGCATATGGCTGTGCATATACTAGTATGTTGCCAAGAATTAGCAAGGTGGTGACAAAGGAGATTGGCATGTTGCAAACCTACATACCGAAAGACTCAGATGATCATCGACGCCATTACTTCAACAACCTCTTTTGAACATCTTCACTGGTTCAAAGAGATTGTTAGGTTTATTCATCAAAGCGATATCGCAAACCTGCCTGCTGGACGGTATGACGTGATAGGGGACCACCTCTTCGTGATTATAGCAGATGACGTTGCACGAAACGCGCATCCGCCTCTTGAGGCCCACAGGACCTATATCGACCTCCAGCTTACCCTATCAGGGTCTTTTGACGTGTTGTGGCGCCCCCTATCCTCGTGCACTCAGGAGCTGCGCCCATATTCAGAGGAAGACGACGTGCTGTTAATGTCGGACGAGGCACAAACGCGGCTCCATCTGCCGGAAGGCGTGGCAGCAGTCTTTTTCCCAGAAGACGCACATGCACCTCAGCCGCCATTAGATGCGGTACGTAAGGCAGTATTCAAAATCAAGTGCGATCTTCGTAGCTAAGAACACACTCAACAAACGTGAGACTACCATGTCCGACGAGATCGAACTCGAATATTCTCCCCTAACCTGCACACTAACTGATGATGGTCGTAAAATCGAAGTCTACATCTATCGGGAAAAAGGCGCAACGGAATGGCTGCTTGAAGTAGTTGACGAAGACAATAATTCATCGGTATGGGAAGACACGTTTGAAATTGACAAAGACGCTCTTGATTTAGTGAATGCGATTATTCGCGAGGAAGGGTTTGATGTGTTTTTGGGTCCAGGGCCGGAAGATGAGGAAGAATAATTACGAATTACCAATTACCTTTGAACCAGCAACATGAACGCCACATTCAACCCATTGATCAGGCCGTACCTTGTACTTCGTTTAGGGTTTACGATGGTAGTCAGCATCATAGGCATACCACTAGCCATAGTTTGGTTTTTAGGTGTTGGGCAATGGTGGGCAAGGCACTATTTTGCAAAGCTCAGTTGCACGCCTGAAGACAAGTCGTTGCAGTTCCGCAGTTGAAAAAACTATACCACTTGAGAATATCCAGGACGTCACATTTATTGAAGGTCCGATACTGCGGTATTTCAATTTGACGATGTAGAAATTTGAAACTGCCGGACATTCTGAGCATCAGGCACACGCCATGTCGCTTTTAGGAATCATGCAAGCAGATGAATTCCGCAATGCCATTCTAGCCGCCCGTGAGAAGCTGCGTTTCCAACTGCAGCACCCATCAAGTACAGATAACACATCGTTACAAGGACTTGAAAGCCGACTCGATGAAATCATCGCACTTCTAAAATCCCGTAATTCCATAACTCCGTAACTCATGAACCTCCTTCTATTTGGCGCAACTGGCATGATTGGTTCAGGAGTTCTGAGCGAGTGTCTTCGCGATTCTCGAATTAGAAGCGTGTTGGTGATTGGGCGTTCTAGTTGTGGAGTAACGCACGAAAAAGTTTGTGAGATCATCTATGCGGATCTATATAATCTTGTTGAGCTTAAAAGTGATTTGTCTGGTGCTGGCAAATCAGAAGCAGAATACCGTTGGCTTACATATGACATTACTTTGGCTGCTGCAAAGCCCCTTGCAGAGATAAACCCAGGCATGACTTTTTGTTACATTTCTGCTCAGGGGGCGGATAGTTCAGAGAACGGTGGGGCGATGTGGGCTCGCATAAAAGGGGCTACGGAAAACGCATTGTTTGCGCTCAACCTAAACGTGTATGCGTTCCGACCTGGCCTCATTGTGCCAAGCAAGGGCCTGCGCGCTCGCGCACGTGGCAGTATAACGTTGTATATGCCGTGCTTAGCCCAGTTATGCCACTATTGTTGCGCTGGGCTCCAGGTTTCACTACGTCTTCTGAGAGATTATCTAAGGCGATGATAAACGTTGCTGCAAATGGATTCTCTAAAAATATTCTAGAGAGCACCCACATCAATCGTAGCTCGCGGCTGTAAACATCTCTGTATTGCGGGCATATGTAGATCCCTTGTGTATAGCATACGCGCCGTGCTGACCAGCTTTGTTGATAGCAAGTATTCCAACCTGGAAGCTCTTGTAGTTGGCATGTTCGCACGCTTGTTGCGGCGAATCTCCGGCTCGCATACGTTCAACTGCAAGGAAGGACGCAAGTGTTCGAAGCACGGCTTCTCCCAGACCAGTGCACGTAGCGGCCCCAACCTCATCGTCAACGTACAGTCCAGCGGCTTGTACTTGCTCTCCACGCGCCAAGCTTCCCATGCTTCACGTGCCTGTTTGCTAAGTGTGTTGGCCTGCTGCGTTATTCCACCTTCGCGTGCAAAACGTTCTGCACCAGCACCTACGAGCATAACATGAGGAGTTTGCTCCATCACCATGCGAGCAAGTGAAATAGGATGAGCGATGCCTTGTACAAAACAAACGGAGCCGGCCTTACCATCGCGGTCTGGTAAGCCCCCTAACCCAACAAACCTCAGTATCGAGTACACTTCCGCCTTGTGCTAATGTCTGCAACGCCATCATATTTGCAGGCTGTCCATGATCCCACGTAGAAAGGATAAGGGGCTGGCGTGTGCTGTTAGAAATTACACGCGTTGCAGAAGCAAGTGTTGCCACGCCAACGGAAGCAGTAATGAAAGATGGACGGTTCATAATGGGGTGTCCTGTAAAGGGCTGAAAATCCACATAAACTCGGGGCTGAAGCCTCGGGCTAGTGGCCGCGTAACGCTTTACCATGCACGCGAAACGTTGGGGCATGTCACATGCATTCACAAAGCTCTGGTATCACCTCGTATAAGCCACAAAGTCTCGAACGACGTTGATTCGAGATACCATCGAAGATCAAATATGGGATGTAATCAGAGATGACCACATACATGTGCTAGTATCATTGACACCAAATGTTGTTGTATCAACGTTGAGCGGAAAGGTAAAAGGGTGATCACCGCCATGAATATCGTTGCAATTCCCCACCCTTCAAAATTTTGCATGGCAGAGCGGGTACAGCGCTTTCACGTTTGAGTATCGTACGCTTCATCGATTAACTCTGCAGGTAACAAGTCAACGATCCCATCATGCGGCTAAAAGAAAACAATGAATGAAATCGAATCAGACCAGCGCTTCAGTGCTGGGAATACGAAGAAATCGCGAAGCCCCTTGCCCCTAGCACTCTCCCATTCACCAGCACCTCTACACGGTGCTCGCCCGGGTAATGCGTCCGCGTGGTATGCTGCTTCAACGAAATCGTTTTCTTGAAGTGCCTGCTCTCTCCCGCAGCAAGTGTAACCCTCGAGAGTTTAAAGATCTTGGGACTAGTGGAACCATTGGCCTTCACAAAATAAACGGCAATGTCTACGAGAAGGTGTTGTGTGGATGGCTTGGCATTTATCACGGAGAAGGAAATACAAACCGTAGAGCCAATTTTTCCAAGCGCTGGGTCTATCACCATGTTCTGAACGTCTACTACGGCAACCGTATCAAATCCAAGAACCTTAAACGCCTCCATCTCTCCTCGCTTTATAGAAGAGCGAAGTGCATGGTTTACCACCCACGTTCGGTTTTCATCGGCACCGTTCAGCCATGATGTTGCCGTTGCAAAGAGCACGTCTGGGTTGTCTTTGCCGATATCGTTGAGGTTGTTAGCAACGGATCGGCGTACGTACAGCACCTCGTCATCCTTGAGTTTCTCCAGTAGTTCAAGTACTAGCTTAGGATTCTTCTGAAACACGGGCAACCGACTAGCCCACGGAAGGCGTGGACGTGTACCTTCGCTGACGAGACGGCGAACATGATGATTTGGATGAGTAGCCCAAGTATGCAAGAGTTGAAGCGTTCGGTCTTGATGGTGCACGAGGAAGGGGCGAATGCTGAACTCTGATGTAAATCGCTGTGTGAGTTCGAGGTTGGCTAGCATGGCATCATCAAAATGTTCGAGACCGTTTTCTGCTACGTAGATGTTGAAGGGCATGTAAAGGAATGGAGAGAACTCATGGTTTTCTTCTACGTGTGGGGGAGTTGGTAAGGACCGTACAATAACATCAAGCGCTTGTGGAATGTCCTGCGGTAAATATGTCCGAAGTGCACGCGCTATATGTTTTGCACGAGGAAGTAGCTCAAGTATGTTGAGTCCACGTGATGCATCGTCCACAAAATTATCAGCATCAAAGGCGGGATAAGGTGTTTCAATGAGAGTTGCAATCCGCCGCACCGCCAGCACGTTAAAAATGTTTTTCAGCGGTTCAGCCATATCGCACTCAAATTACCGATGAAGTGATGGCAACGTTATTGTGAAGGTTGAGCCAGCGGCTGACGTAGACTCAAGTGCAATTGATCCGCTGAGAGCGTTCACATAACTCTTGACGATACTAAGGCCAAGTCCGGTGGTTAACTCGCCACCGCTGGGCTTAGCAGAATGTGTTGCAAACTTTGTGAAGAGCGTGCTGCGGTCTTCGTCTGTAAAGCCCGGACCAGTATCGCGCACAGAAAAAGTAACACCACCGTTTAGTGGTTCTACCACAACGGTTACTTGACCATCATGACGCGAAAACTTTACGGCATTGGAAACGAGGTGCTCAAGAATCATCTGCAATCCCGTTGGATCCGTGTGAGCCATCGCAAAGTCCCCTTTACGCTCCGTATGAATTGCGATGTTCTTTGATTTTGCATGTGCCGAATGTGTCAAAACCACTGTCTGAGCAATCATCCCTGGATCTACGTTTGTTGGATAGACCTTAACGCCAGAGTTTTCGATTGCATTAAGAAGGAGTAGGTTCTCCAGAACGCCATGTATGCGCGTTGCAGCATTCTTGATTGTGGAAAGGTGAGCAACTGCGTCATCAGCAGAAAGTTTGCTTCCACGTTCTATCCCGTGTTCCGCAGTTCGCAAGATGTCTTTGGTCGGATGTTGTAGATCTTGGCCTGCTAACATCAACAGATATACATTTTCGTGACTCAACTTTGTGATGTGTTTGTTCTGCTCAATCACACTTCTATTTATTACTTCTAACTCGTCGCTCTTGTACTTCAACTCAGCCGTGCGCTCTGCAACGGTACGCTCTAACTCATCGTTGTATCTAGCTAGGTGCTCAAGGAGACGAGAGTTTTCACCTCTAAGGCGATACGTTTCAATTGCGCCGTCGATCACCATCTTCAGATCGTCTTCTTCCCATGGCTTGGTGATATAACGATACACTCCCCCCTTGTTTATCGAATCGATGATTGCCTCAATGTCGGCAAATCCCGTTAGCACCATCCGTATTGGCTTTGGGTGTACAGCACGAACGTGCTCAAGGAATTCCACACCCGTAACACCTGGCATGCGTTGATCGGTAATGATAAGCTCAATTGGATGCTGATTAAGAATAGCAGTTCCATCACTTGCAGATACGGCAGTATGAACAGTATAGAAGGGGCGAAACGTTGCCTTAAATGAGGTGAGGTTAAACTCCTCATCATCTACGTACAGAATGTGTGGCTTTTTAGAAGTCATGTTGTTTGCTTTAGGGGTAGGAGCACACAAAAACGGGCCCCCGGTGTATTCGATACAGAAATGCTACCATGATGACGTTCAATGATACCATAGCTTATCGATAATCCAAGACCTGTTCCTCTGCCGACGTCTTTTGTTGTAAAGAATGGCTCGAAAAGCCGTTGGATAGCTGAATCTGGAATTCCTGGACCATTGTCTTCGATAAGAATCTCCATGTGTCCCGTATCGGCAGAACGGACCGAAATCGAAATCGTTGGATGTGGCGTGTTTTCGAGTGCATCAATTGCATTCGACAGAATGTTCATGATCACTTGATTGATCTCACTGGGTCTGCAATCAACTAGTTGGACACCATCAAATGCACGTATGATTTCTACCTGACCCTTGATACGTGTGCCCAAGAGCGTAAGGGTGCTCTCGATGCCGGTAATAATGTCTGTTGACTTTACAGATGACTCATCCAATCGAGAAAACGTACGCAGTGAGCGCACAATCTCAGACGTTCTACGAGCACCGGTCTCGATTGCATTAAGCAGGTCGAGAATTTCAGTTCGCAACTCAAGCGCTTCCGGACCTTGACCTTTGAGCGCATCGTATTGTTCGAGATCTCTTCTCAATGGAGCTATCGAGCTGGTAATGAACGTTACGGGGTTGTTAATCTCGTGAGCGATTCCGGCTGTGAGCTGACCCAGCGACGCCATCTTCTCACTCTGCACGAGCAACGTCTGTGCGGCCTTCAGCTCTACATTGCGGAGCTGTTCGATCTCTGCCAGGGTTTGCGCCTCTTCAATTCTTCTGCGCGTTTCAACATGGAGAATCCTGCGTTGCGCTGTTTCATCATGAACACGTTCTCTGAACGCAAAGAGCTCCTTTGTGTATCGAAGCGCATCTTCGTATTGCTCGTGATGTTCATAATATGCTGCAAGGAACTCCAGCAAAATGGAGCTGGGGGAGCCCCTTCTAACATCAATCTCGTGCCCACGTAGAAGATACTCCTCTGCCTTTCGAGGGTCATAGAGGGGGCTTTCCTCTACGTCGTAAAACGCACCCAAAAAAGCATACGCTTGGGATTGTCCAACAGCACTATCAATCGCCGTTGCTTTATCCATTGCGCGATGGAGCATCGGAAGTGCATCGGCGTATAGTTTTCGTGTTATAAGGATGTGCGCTGCATTTGCGAGCGGAAGTGATGACGACTTATGGCGCGTTTGCAACGTAGCAAACTGCGCATCGGCGTGTAGATATGCAGCAAGAGCGGCATCTAGATCGCCAGTTCGTTCGTACAACACACCCAGAATATTCTCAGCGTGAGAGGCTTCGCCAACGTCACCAATCTCTCTGAATAGCGCTATCGAACGTGCGGCGTATTCGATGCCATCAGACGGATCGTTGCCGATGCGATGCAGCACAGCAATGTTGAGGTTGGTCTCAGCCACATACCAGTCGTGAATCTCAAGTTTATCGTAAAGTTCAAGTGCATGAAGAAGTTCCGTCAGACCTTCCTTAGGGCGTTGATCCGCAATATACGTTGCTCCAATGGCTCCAAGCGTCCGCGCTAGCTGAGAGAACAACTGCTCATGTTCGGCAACAGAGCGCGCTCTTTCAAAGAGAGTGATGGCTTCCGTGAACTGCTCATGCTCGCGGTAGAGCATTCCTGATAGCCGGAACACAAACGCACGCACATATGGATCCGTAACAGTTTCGAGAGCATGTAATGCAAGTTCAATCTGGATATCAACTGAGTCTCTCCTCTCTGTCCTATTGGCTTCACGTGCACGTAAAATCAGGGCAATTGGTAGAAAGTGCTGCAAACCGTGTTCACCAAGTAGGCGAGCTGTATCAGAGAAGGAAGTTGTTGTAACGTGATCGTTGCTAAAGTGAATTGATGCGTCGCGCCATAATAATGCCTCCATCTCAAGAGCAACAAGTCCACTGCTATGCGCCATCTGAAGGACCATTGAAACATGTGTCTTTGCCGATGCAGCAGAGCCCATGTGTATGTGCGCAAAGGCAAGGTCAAGCAGTGCCCGGCATTGCGCCTCAACATCGTGTTGCTCACGCGCATCGGCCACGCGTTGAGCAAACTCCGGTTCTGTTAAACGAAAAGGGGCTCCAAAAAGTCGCTGGTAGAGAGGAAGATCCATGGCTCAAGTTACGAGTTGTTGCACGGAGTAGCGACACTGCGCAGCTTCTCTTCTTGGCTCACCCCCAACCCCCCTCTCATCCTGAGAGGGGGGGGGGAGAGAAAAAAACTAATCTTCAATGGATATCGAGCCCCTCTCAGGATGAGAGGGGCGGCGAGCGCAGCTTCTCTTCTTGGCTCACCCCCCTACCCCCCTCTCATCCTGAGAGGGGGGGGGGCAGAGAAAAAAACTAATCTTCAATGGATATCGAGCCCCTCTCA
>Ga0209591_10001479_pt1 | contig 29027 bp, 24 predicted proteins | sample MAT01_FD_187207 | JGI IMG/M metagenome (GOLD analysis project Ga0209591, IMG submission 187207) | Freshwater microbial communities from Lake Fryxell liftoff mats and glacier meltwater in Antarctica - MAT-01 (SPAdes) (version 2) | ecosystem: Environmental > Aquatic > Freshwater > Ice > Liftoff... | reverse complement strand
TATGAGTCGTACGGTGGGAGTCGAGATCGGAGCCGAACGGATTCGGGCCGTGGTGCGACCCGGGCGTGGCGCGCTGCAGACGTTCGAGGTGCCATTCACACCGGATCGCCTCGATGATCTGGTGGCGCAGCTGGCCGACGCCGTCGGTAACGTCAGTGGCATTGGCCTCGCGATCGGCCTCGCGCATCTGCACGTCAAGCAGGTGAAGCTCCCGCCGGTGCCACACGCCGCCCGGCGACAGATGTTGAGCCTCGAGCCGGAACGTTGGTTTACCGTGTCACAGGGTGCCCCAACTGCCGTGTCGCTTACCGCCAACGGGGAACTTGCCTTCGGCGCCGATGGCGACCTGGTCGAAGCCTGTGTGCGTGCCTTCTCCGCGTGGGGCACCGTGCGCCGCATCGAAGCGGCACCGTTGGCGCTGACGCGTGCATTGAATGCGGCGGGTCATCGCACGGTGAACGCCTCGATCGATGCCGGTATCGATGAAGCTGGAGTGGTAACGACGCAGGACGGTGCGCTGCGCATGGTGCGACGGGCGCGCGCGACGGACCTCTCCGCCACTCCAAATTCGCCGCAGAGCGCGGTCGGATTGGATGCAGGATTCAGCGTGGCGTTCGGTGCCGCATGCGCATTGGACAGCGACATCGAGACAATGTTGCTGACGCCGTCGATCGAGCGCGGCTTTGCGGCAATTCGGCGGCGACGTGTCGCGACGTGGGCCACCGCCGCTGTGTTGTCGGTGTGCCTTGGTGCATGGGCGGCGGGAGTATCGCGCGACCGCCAGCTGAATGCGCTGGAGTCTGCCCTGCTCAAGGAACGCAGCGCCGCCGAGGGCGGTAACGCGCTGGTGCTGCGGGCCATGACGATCGATCGTGAGCTTGCCGCAATCGTGTCCACGTCTGCGTCTCGCGCCGACGTCCCTGGCGCGCTTGCCGCGCTGGGACATCGCCTGCCGGTGCAGGCCGTTGCCCAGCGCGTCCGCATGGTGGGCAGCGAGTGGCAGGTCGAGGGCAACGCCGTCAAGGCAGCTGCGGTGCTGGCATCGCTCGCCGCCGAGCCGCGTTTTGAGAAAGTGCGGTTCCTTGCACCCAGCAATCGCTTCCGTGACGGCGCCAACGACCGAGAGACATTTGCCATCGCCTTCACTGTCCGCTAGCGGACTCTCCGCGCGCGACCGCCGCACCCTGACGTGGGGTGCGGTCGCGGTGGCGTGCGTGTTGCTGCTCTCGGTTGCCATCCCGATCGGCCGCCGCTGGGCAGATCGTGAAGCGCTGATCGGCGCCCGTCGCGGGGAACTGGCGCGACTGCGGGGCATCGCTATTGCCGAGCCGGTGTTGCGCACGGCGGTTGACGCACGGGATGCAAGCGCCGCCGAGTATACGCAGCGGCCCGTGAGTGCCGCGACCGCCGCCCTGGCTGCCGGTGTGTTGCAGGGCGTGCTGCAGCGATACGCCGACGAAAGTCAGCTCAGCGTGAGTGAGTTGAACGTGGCGGGCGAGCCGGATTCGACGGCGGTACCGCTGGCCGCCCTTCCCGGCACATTGATCGCATTAGGTGACGTGTTCGGCGTCGCCGATCTGCTGTCGCGGGTGCACAATGGCCCGACGCTCCTCGATGTGCGCGAGTTGACGGTGCAGGTCAATCCGGCGCGCCGCGCCGACGGCGGCGGGGAACTGCTGCAGGTGACGCTGGTCGTCCGTGCACCATTTGTGATCGAATGAGCACCCGAACGCGTCTCGTGCCCATCCTGCAGGCCGTCACCGTGACGGGTCTCCTTGCGACCGTTGCCGTGCTGGCGTGGCCAAAGAACACCACCGTCGCGCCGCTCGCACCATCCCTTCCGGCGATCGCTGCCCATGCGCCTTCCATGCCCGCCAATGCCACTGCTCTCACAGACAGTATCGTGAACGCCAATATTTTCTCGCTCACGCGCGAAGCGCCTGACGCGCGCACCTTTGCCGCAGGGCCGTCCGACCCCATGTCGGACAGTGTCTCGACGACCTTTGGCGATGCGTCTGTGCCGGCTGATCCGGGCTCCACGGCCGATAGCGATCCGGTACCTGCGCTTTACGGCGTGGTCGATGGACCGAACGGGCGCGCTGCGCTGCTGCGCCTCGATGCGTCGCGAAAGGGCTCTCGTCTCTTCCAACTGGGCGAAAGCGCTGGCGGGTACCGCGTGCGCAGTATCGGGGCAGATCGGGTGGAGCTGGTGGGCCCGGCCGGCAGCGTGGTGCTGGAACTTGCCGTCCGCAGAGTGACGCCATGATGCGCGCCCGTGTCGCCCTCGTCTCACTCGCCATGTTCATCGCCGCCGCCGCCGCCGCCGCCGCCGCCGCTCCGGTGCAGGCGCAGCAACCGGCGCGCGGCCCAGCCAGCACGCTCAGATTTGCGAACGCACGTCTCGAGGATGTTATTCTGGCCATGGGGCAGATGATCGGTTTGACGATCGTCGCGACCGATGTGCCCGACAAGCGCGTGACCCTGAACACGGCGACGCCCGTGCGCGCCGGAGAGTTGGGAAGCATTCTCGAAGCGCTGCTGGAATCGCACGGGCTGGTGATGGTCCGCAACGGAAGTGTGGCGCAGGTGGTGCCGGCGAATCAGGCGCCGGCGGGGAGCCAGATCGGCGTCGGCTTCGACCTCCCCGATCCGGCGCCAGTGGGTGTCATTTCGCAACTCGTCCCGTTGCAGCACATTCGCGCCGAAGAAGGGGTCGCCGCACTGAAGCCGATTGCGGGCCCGAATGCGCGCTTCGAAGCGGTGGCGCGCTCCAACACGATTCTGATCACCGATCGGGGTTCCAATGTTGCGCGCTATCTCGACCTGTTGCGCCGACTCGATCTGGCGACGCAGAGCGAGGGTGGACTGCGCACCTATGTGATCAAGTTGCGCTATGCGTCGTCGGACGATCTGGCGGGTGTGCTGGCGCAGCTGTACGGCGCAACCTTCGCCAGCGGGCGCCGCTCCTCGCTCGACGACCGCGCGCTCTCCAATAACCTCACCGCGTTCCGCGATCGCGAACAGGAGACCATGCGGCAGCGGCGCGATCTGCAGCCGCCTGCGGTGAGCAATGCGGCACCGGCATCGCGCGACACCTCGCGCGGTCCAGGCTCACTGGTGGGACAGACCACTGTGGTCAGCAGCCCGCCAAGCAATTCGCTGGTGATTCGCACGGCGCCCTCCAATATCGCGCTCCTCCGCGAGACGATCGACTCGCTCGACAAGCGCCCGGTGCAGGTGCTGATGGAAGTCACGGTCGCCGAAGTCGTGCTCGGCCGCGGCACCGAGTACGGCATCAACTGGGCCGCTGCCACCGGCGGGGTGCGCGACAATCGCGGTGCGCAGTTCGGTCAGCCGCTCGTCCCCGATTCGCTCGATCCGATTCAGGACTTCGTTGGTCGAATCACCCGGTTGGGGAAGATCGATGTCCGGGCGGTGCTGCGTACCATCGCCTCCTCGTCCACCGTCAACGTCCTGAGCACCCCCGAGGTGCTGGCGGTGAACAATCGCGAGGCGCGAATCCTGGTCGGCAGCAAGGTGCCGTTCATCGCATCGACACGCCTCGGCAACGATGTCGCAATCGATCGCGCCGTGCAGTATCAGGACGTTGGAACCCAGTTGACGCTGATCCCCACCATCAATGACGATGGGTACGTGAGTGTTCAGCTGTTGCAGGAAGTCAGCAGCCTGTCCAATCAGACCATTCAGGCGGCGTTGAACGCGCCGGTGATCACCACCCGTGAAGCCTCCACGCGTGCCATCGTGCGCGACGGCCAGACGGTGGTGATCGGTGGACTCATCGGTACCTCGACGGAGCTGATCAACAGCGGAATACCGCTGCTCAGGGACATCCCGCTGCTTGGCTTTCTGTTCAAGCGACAGACGACGGCGCAGAATCGCACCGAGCTGGCGATCTTCATCACGCCCTACATCGTGCGAACCGACGCCGAAGCCGACGCACTGTTTGAGCGTGCGCGTCAGCGCACCAGCGATCCCGAGCCAGGCGACGCCCGAACGTTGAGTCGGCCCGTGGCTCCCGCGCCATCCCCGACCCCGGTGAAGAAGCCGTGACGATGCTGCACGAGGACGCGGCACCACCCCCGCCTGCGCGAGACCTGCGCGAGGCGGCGACTGGTATGCTCGCACGCCGATTGTCACCGCGCTATCTGGAGGAGCACACGCTCCTGCCACTCGGCGTTGACGACGCGGGCGCCCTCGTGCTGGCAGTTGGCGCGACACCGGATTCCACAGTGCTCGATGAACTTGGCCGTCTCTTCGGGCGACAGATTCGCGTGATACAGCACCCCGCCGGCGAAATACAGGCGGCGCTCCTCACCGCCGAGCGCGAGGCGCCCGAGGCGATGTCGCTTGACGTCTCCGCCACCGACGGCGACGACCAGCCGCTCGACGATCTGCGCGCGCTGGCGGAGCAGGAGCCGGTGATTCGTCTCGTGAATGTGACGCTGCTCGATGCGCTCCGGGCCGGTGCGAGCGACGTGCACATCGAACCGCTCGCGTCCGATCTGCGCGTGCGCTACCGCCTGGATGGTGTGTTGCGGGAGATGACGCGCGTTGGGCGGCAGTATCAGGCCGCTGTCGTCAGCCGCATCAAGATCATGGCGGGCCTCGACATCGCCGAGCGACGGAAGCCGCAGGATGGTCGCATTCGCATTCGGCTCGCCGAACGTGAAGTGGACCTGCGCGTTTCCACGCTCCCCGGATTGCACGGAGAAGGTATCGTGCTGCGTCTGCTGGATCCCGGTGAAACGACGCCGGAGCTGACCACGCTCGGCATGCCGGACGCCATTCGCTCACAGGTCGAGCAGCTGATCGCCCGCACCGGCGGTTTGCTGCTCGTGACCGGTCCCACCGGTTCGGGAAAGACGACCACGCTCTACGCCGCGCTGGCGCGCCTGAATACGGCAGCCGTGAAGATCGTCACGGTTGAAGATCCGATCGAGTATCGCATCGATGGCGTGACGCAGGTGCCTGTGAACGTGCGCGCCGGGATGGGTTTTGCCGCGGCGTTGCGGTCGATCCTTCGCCATGACCCCGACATCATCATGGTGGGTGAACTGCGCGACGCCGAGACGGCCACGATCGCGATTCAGGCGGCGTTGACGGGGCATCTCGTGCTCAGCACACTCCACACCACCGATGCCGTCGGTGCGGTCACACGATTGGTGGACATGGGCGTCGAGCCGTATCTGGTCGCGGCCACGCTGCAGGGAGCGGTGGCGCAACGACTGGTGCGTGTGCTCTGCACGGCGTGTTCGGTGCCGCGCGATTCGACCGTTGCCGAGCGGATTCGCTGGGGCGCATCGCTCGCCCAGCCGCGGCAGGCGCGCGGCTGCGAGGCATGCGCTGGCAGCGGGTATCGCGGTCGGCGCGGGATCTACGAGCTGTTCACCCCCGATGAGGCGACGCGGTCGGCAATTGTGGCCGGAAGCTCGCCCGATGCATTGCGGTTGCGTGCCGCGACGATCGGTACCGTTCCATTGCGCGATGAAGGGTGGCGTCTGGTGCGCGAGGGAACCACCACGCCCGAAGAGTTGATGCGTGCCATCGGCGAGTCGGACGAGTGAACATCGACAGCGCCGAGGCTGCGGGAGCGTTTCGCTATCGCGCGTCGACTGATGTCGGCGAGATGGTGGAAGGGGTCGTGCGCGCCGCGTCGCGTGACGCCGCGTTGCGCGAACTGCGTCGGCAGCAGCTCTGGCCCGTGACGGTTGATCCGATCGCAACGCGAAGCGCCAGCGCGACGCGCAGTATCGGAGGTGCCAGCGCACGTCGGCGCGCCGTTGCGCTCTGGACCCGCACCCTCGCCACGTTGATCGATGCCGGAGCCACCCTCGATCGGGCGCTCGCCATTGCTCACGGCCAGTGCACGAATGTCGCCGTCAGCGAGGGGACACTGGCAATCCGTCGCTCGGTGCAGGGTGGCGCGTCGCTGGCCGAAGCGATCCGGCTGCAGCCCGCGCTGTTCAGCGCACTGCATTCGGGTGTCGTGCGGTCCGGTGAGGCCTCAGGCTCTCTCGATACTGCACTCGATACACTGGCCGGTTATCTCGAAGAGGATGAGGCACTTCGGTCGCAGCTCAACTCTGCCCTCCTTTATCCGGCGCTGATGGCTGTCGTGGCGTCGCTCGGGATTCTCGTGTTGCTGCTGTTCGTTGTTCCGCGCTTCGCCACGCTGCTCGCCGATCTTGGTGGAACGATGCCGACGTCCACGCGAATTCTGGTGTTCGTCGGTGATGCGGTCACGCACTTCTGGTGGGTGTTGGCGCTGCTGTCGATGATCGGTGTGATCGTGGTGCGCACCGCGCTGGCCTCGCCGGGCGCACAGCTGGCGTGGCACGCGCGGCGTCTGTCGCTCCCGGTGATCGGGTCGCTGGAGCGCACGATGGCCACTGCCCGATTCACGCGCGCTCTTGGGCTGATGCTCAAGGGCGGGCTTCCATTGTTGCCAGCGCTGCGCCTTGCGGGAACCGGCGTCTCGAATCTGGCGATCGCCGCCGACCTGGAGCGCGCCACGCAGAACGTCATGCGCGGTAACGGGTTGGCACCTTCACTGCTTGGCATTCTGACACCTATGGCCGTTCAGCTGCTTGCGGTTGGTGAGGAGAGCGGTCGGCTGGACGCGCTGGCGCTGCGGGCGGCCACGCAACACGACGAGGAACTCCGTCGGACGCTGCGGACATTGGCGTCGCTGCTGGAGCCTTCCCTGATCCTTGCGTTCGGTGGTATCGTTGGATTCGTCGCCCTTGCGATGCTGCAGGCGATTTACGCCGTCAACGCGGGGATGTGATGCGCACCGTATCGAGCCGCCGTTCGCGGGTTGGGTTCACGCTCCTTGAAATGCTCGTGGTGCTGGTCGTCCTCGGCCTGCTCGCAGGCCTGATCGGGCCCCAGCTCTTCGGTCGTGTGGGCGAGGCGAAGGCCACCACGGCCAGGACCCAGATGGAGTTGCTGGGGGTTGCGCTGGACAGTTATCGGTTGGACAATGGGACATACCCCGTCACAGGTCAGGGATTGGACGCGCTGACGGCCCGACCGTCGCGCGCTCCCGCGGCGCTCAATTGGCGGGGGCCATATCTTCGGAAGGCGGTACCGCTGGACCCCTGGGGCCGTCCATACCTCTACGCCTCTCCCAGTCGGGGGGCGGAAGGGTACGAATTGCGGTCGTTGGGGCGCGATGGTGCTGAGGGGGGAGCCGGCGAAGACGCCGACTTGGGTGGACTACCGGGAGCGGCCGTCAAGGCAAGGTAAGCGTGGGGTCCGGATCTGCTGGTAAGGATCTTGCACCAAGCTCAACCGGTGATACGTCTGTTGAGCTCGCTCGTCACCGTCTCAGGGACAGTCAACCGATCGCGTCAGCGCGCGCGCTCGCAGAGCGTGCGCCGCACACAACGACTGGAGGTTGGATGGGAATGACTCTCGAGCACGATGACGTGCAAGAGGCAATGCAGGTGGGTGGCAACGCAGTGCCAGCCGCGACGGAGACTGTCTCGTCGCGGCGAAAGTTTTTCGCCACCGCGGCGGCTGCCGCCACGGCTGCCATGGCGCTTGGCGGCACGGAGGCGAAGGCACAGAGTGCACAGAGTGGGCGGCGGGCGCGTCGCAAGCTGAAAGCGCCGGTACAGGGAGTTTCGCTCGCACTGGCCAACGCCGCCGCCCCCCCCGACGCGCTGATCGCAATCTGGCGAGATCCAGTGGCCCGTCTCGTTCGCCGCACGACACTCGGTATTTCGAAAGACGAGTTGGCGCGCGCCAAAAAGCTGGGCTTCCAGAAGTATCTGGATGAACAGCTCCGACCGTCGGTCATCGACGATCGCGCTGTGGCTGCGTTCGTCGCCACCAACTACACCACTCTGCGCATGACCCCCGAAGAGCTCTACGGAGCCGACCAGGGCAAGGTCATGACGGAGATTCAGGACTCGACGCTCTACCGCGCGGCCTTCTCGAAACGCCAGCTGTATGAGCGCATGGTGGAATTCTGGACCGACCATTTCAGCATCGATCGCGACAAGGTCGGCTACCTCAAGGTGACCGACGATCGCGATGTGGTTCGTCGTCACGCCCTCGGCAGATTCCCCGACATCCTCAAGGCCAGCGCCCACAGCGCGGCCATGATGCGTTATCTGGATAACACGGACAGCCGACGCGGGAACATCAACGAGAACTACGCTCGCGAGATCATGGAGCTCCACTCCATTGGTGTAAACGGCGGCTATACGCAGGAAGACGTGAACGAACTCGCCCGCGTTCTCACGGGCTGGACGGTGAGCGGCCGCGGCATCTTCACGTACGATGCACAGATTCACGATTTTGGTCCAAAGAGCGTCCTTGGCAAGACCATTCCGGCGACAGCAGTCGGGAAGGGGCTGGCAGGGAAGTCGGAAGCCGATACGGTGATCGATTCGCTCGCCTTGAGCCCCAGGACGGCGCTCTACGTCGCGTCGAAGATGACCAGGTTTCTGCTCCAGTACGATCCGACCGATGCCCTCGTGCAGTCGGTGGCGGCAGAGTTCACGAAGACCAGGGGCGATATTCCGTCGATGATCCGCATGATCCTCACGGAGCAGAACCTCATGTTGGCGCCAGCCAAGTACAAGCGGCCGTTTCACTTCGCAGTCTCGGCGGTGCGTGCGTTGGGCCCGACCGTGACCAATGTGTCGGTGATGCGCAGTCAGGTGGACAACATGGGCCAGTCGCTGTTCTCCTGGGAGACACCGGATGGATACCCGGACACGCTCGAGTTCTGGTCGGGTCTCGTCCTGTCGCGCTGGAACGCTGCGACGACGCTGTCTTCGCAGACCGGTGCAACATTCAATTTCGATGTCACGCCGTTTGTTGGGACGACGGCAGAAACGGGTGCCGATCTGATCGTCGATCGCCTCTTTGGTGGCGAGGTTCCGATGACTTTCAAGACACGTCTCGCCGATTTCCTCCGCCCAGCTCCGACGAACACCGCTCGTGTGCGTGAAGCTGTGGGTCTGGCGCTCTCCTCCTCGCAGTTCCAGTGGTATTGACGGGCGATGCTGCCCTCGATCTCTGAGGTTCTTTGATGTCAAATCACGTGCACGACACTGGGTGCGACGAGTACAACACGCTCACGCGACGATCGTTCGTCGGCGCCGGCGCGGCGTTCATGGCGGCGACAACCCTTCCGGCGTGGCTGCCGAAAGTAGTGCTGGCGCAGAGCGCGAGCAGCCGGGACATCATCGTGTCGGTGTTCCTGCGCGGCGGCCACGACGGCCTGTCGATGGTGTATCCGTTCCTCGATACGAACTACTACACCGGGCGACCGACGATCGCGATTCCGCGGCCGGACAGTACGACGTTGAATCGCGGGATTGCGCTGAATGGGCAGTGGGCGATGTCGGCCGCCATGAGCTCGCTGATCCCGGCCTATCAGGCGGGCAACCTGCTTGTGGTACAGGGGGCCGGCCTCGTCAACAACACCCGCTCACACTTTGACGCCCAGCGCTTCATCGAAGTCGGGAAGGCCGCCGATCCGAATCTCGTGACGGGCTGGCTCGGTCGTCATCTGGCGACGTCGACCCCGATGCGGTCCAACGCGCCGCTGCGTGCCCTTGGCCTCTCACAGGGGCTGCCGCGCACATTGGTCGGTGGTCCCAAAACACTACCGATTCCGAACCCATCGGGATTCGGTCTCGGTGGCAGCGCAACCACGCGCACCGAGCGCTCGGCATGGCTACGAGCTGAGTACGCCGATGTGGAAGCGTCCATCGGTGCGCCGGCGCTCGATGCGCTCAACACCGTTTCGCTTTTGAATGCGATCGACTTCACCGCCTACCGCCCCGCCGGCGGGGCCGTGTATCCGAATTCCGGCTTCGGTCGCGGCATGCGCTCCGCCGCTGCGCTCATCAAGGCCGACATCGGTATCGAAGCTCTTCAGCTCGATATCGGCGGGTGGGATACGCACTCCCAGCAGGCGCCGCTGACGGGGAGCATGTCACGCAGCATGATCGATCTTTCGCAGTCACTCGCCGCGTTCCACGCCGATGCGCTGACCGGAGGCGTGGCTTACAACGTGACGGTGGTGGTGGTCTCGGAGTTTGGTCGGAACGTGCGAGAGAATGGCAGTCAGGGGACGGACCACGGTCGCGGTACCTGCATGTTCGTCATGGGCCGCAGCATTGCCGGCGGCCGAGTGCTGACGAACAACTGGGTGCCGTTGGCGCGCGAGAATCTGGAATCAGGTCAGGACCTGCGGGTGACCATCGATCACCGCGACATCCTGTCCGAGATCGTCACCCGGCGACTCGGCAACACCAATCTCGGGGTCATCTTCCCCTCGTACGTTCCCACCGTGCGGGGTGTGACACTATGATCGCGCGGCGTGGCTTCAGCGTGGCGGCACTCGCCGTCACGCTCGCGCTCGCCGGCTGCGGAGGTTCAGGTGGTGGCGACGGGCCAACCGGATTGCCAACACCGGCCGAGGTGCGCATCTCGTCGCCGGCGACCGAATTGTACGTCGGGCAGTCGATTCAGCTCAGTGCCACCGCACTCGATGCCGCCGGCGCCGATCTCGCCGCCGGCGACGCAACGTGGACCTCCACGAATGCCTCGGTTGCGCAGATCACCGAAACGGGACGGCTGCTGGCCATGGCGCCGGGCAGCGCCACACTTCGCGCCACGATTTCCGGCAAGAGTGCCAGCATGAGTGTGACCGTGGAGGAGCTGCCGGGATACAATGTGACAGTCCAGGTGACCTCAACCTTTGCGCCGGCCACGATCACCATTCGGCAGTACGGCACTGTCCGATTCGTTTTCAGCGGGACGCAACAGAATGTGACGTTCAGTACCGCCTTCCCTGGCGCGCCGACGAACATCCCCAACACGACCATGGGTAACGTCGATCGTCGGTTTGATGCTGTCGGTGATTTCCGTTTTGAGTCGAGCGTGAGTCCCGGGCTGTCTGGTTTCGTCAAGGTGCGATGACCGAGTGTTCGTGATCGTCTGACGCTGCCGGTTCTGGGTGTTGAACGATCGCGTCCAAGGATGTGAACGACGAAAAGAGCCGGCATCCAGTAGTCACTCTGGATGCCGGCTCTTTCTCATCTGCCTGAGTCGAACGTCGCTCGACTCCATCCGGCGCCTACGGCGCGCGCGCGACCTGACCGCGCAGTTCACCCGCCGAGAATGCTGCGGTGTGCACATCCACGTACATGCGCCCCGATCGCATCAGCGCCTTCACTGAGTCCAGGGTCAGCCGCGGCGACGTGCGAATCCAACTCGGCGAGATCTCGCCGATCGCAATCGTGCCGTTCAGCGCCACGCTGGCCACCAGCGGCGCGGACCCGTTCACCGGAAGCAGCCACGCGACAGTCGCACCGTTGGCACCCGCTGCAGCAGTGTGCAGGTGGGCCTGTGTCACACCCGTGAGATTCGCCACAGACAGGGAGAATGTCAGCACCGAATCGCTGGTCGCTTCAAAGGTCACTGTACCGCTACTGGTGGATGTGACCGCCGGTACCGCACTCGATCCATTCAGTGTCGCAGTGAACTTTTCAGTCGCCGGGCCCGCAGTGGTCCCGGTGTCCTTGCCTCCGCAACCGGCGAGCGAGAGCAGAGCGAGGGCAGGAAACGTCGTTCGCGCACGCAGCATGAGTCTATGTCCTTCTCAGGGATTATCCGGCCCGTGACACCGCGTCACGAGTGATGCTGGAGGGCAGCACAATCGGCCACCGGATTCCAGCGGTATCTCGGTTCCATTGCATTCCCGTTCCTCGACGCGCGTCATCGGCGATCGTCACGCCGCCTGCAGATCGTCGCGCGACTCGCCATCTTACCGCCGACACTGTAAAAGCGCCACACAGCCCCACCGCAACTCCGCCACCGCCTGTGTATGCCCGCCAATGAGCAGCAGTCCAACCCGATGCATGGCGTCACACTCGAGCAGATTCTCAACGAGCTGGTCGCCCACTACGGGTGGAATGCGATGGGGCAGAAGATCGAAATCCGCTGCTTCACGACCGATCCGAGCGTCGGATCGAGCCTGAAGTTCCTGCGCCGCACCCCATGGGCGCGCGCCAAGGTCGAGGCGATGTATCGGGATCTCTTGGGCGTGCGTGCCCGGCAGCTCCCCCCCTGATCAGGCGCGGCGACCCCCCGCTCGCTATGTTGAGCGTTCGATGCGTGCCGCGAGTTCGGTGCGCGAAGCTGCCGCGACGCAACTCGGCCGCATCACCGTAGCGCGAGGGGACGCCGTTGGCCAAGAAGCCGAACTACGACTTTGAGAAGCGCCGGAAGGAGTTGGACCGCAAGCAGAAGAAGGACGCCAAGCGCGATGAGCGTCTGAATCGCAAGAAAAATGGTGGTGACGGCGAGGGTGACGTCGCCGACGGCGAGGATGCCGAGACAGCTGAATCCGCTGACGAGACCCCGAAAGCCTGATTGGGCGGGAAAACACGTCGACCGTGCGCCCTCGTCCGTCTCTCATTCCGCTGTCGTCAACGCCGCCACGTCGCGCGGCGCGATTTTGTCTGGTGCTGTTTGCCTGCGTTTTCGCGTCCCCGGTTGTCGGGCAGACGCGCTCAGCTGCCGTCCGGTTCGATGGGGAAGCGGTCGTTGGCATCTCGATCAACGACTCGCTTCGTGTCTTTCGCGGCGTCCCCTTCGCGGCGCCGCCGACCGGGAGTCGTCGCTGGAAGGCTCCTGAGCGGCACGTCGCCGAACGTGGGACGCGGCGCGCTGACCGCTTCGGGCCGGCCTGCCCGCAGTCGCCGACGGGGCTCGGTCCATTCTATCGCGGCATCGCCGCCGGCTTCGGGCGCGCCGACAGTGTGAATCTCAAACAGCCGCGCACCAGTGAAGACTGTCTCACACTGAACATCTGGAGCACAGGGAAGGCCGGTTCGACGGCGCCGCTGCCGGTGATGGTGTGGGTGCACGGCGGCTCGAACGTGTTCGGTGAAGGAGCATCCTCCCTTTACGATGGTTCGAAGCTCGCGCGACGCGGCGTGGTCACAGTCACAATCAACTACCGACTCGGCGCACTCGGATTTCTGGCGCACCCCGCGCTGAGCGCGGAGTCGCCGGTGCACGCCAGCGGCAATTACGCGCTCCTCGATCAGATCGCCGCGCTGCAGTGGGTGCAGCGCAACATCGCGCAGGTGGGTGGTGATCCGTCGCGTGTGACGCTGTTCGGTGAGTCGGCGGGATCGATTGATATCCTGCATCTGATGGCGTCACCGCTCGCGGCCGGGCTCTTTCATCGCGCGATTGCGCAAAGCGGCGCGCCGATGGCACCGCTCCCGACGCTGACCCAGGCGGAACGAACCGGCGTCGTGGTCGCCGCTGCCCTCGGCATCGACTCGACGCAGAATATTCTGGCCGCGTTGCGATCTGCCCCCGTCGACTCGATCGTCGCCGTCAGCACACGGCTTCTCTCTGCCAATCCGAACCTGTCATCGGCGGTCGTCGACGGGCAGGTGCTGCGCGAGTCCACCGGCAGGGCCTTCGATCACGGCCGTGTTGCACGCGTCCCCCTGCTGCTCGGGTCAAACGCGTTGGAGATGTCGTCGCTGCGCACTTACGTCCCCGGATTCGATCGTACCGTCGCGAACTACAGTGCGTGGCTTTCGCGGACCTTCAGTCTGCTGGCGCCGCGCCTGCTCGCGCTCTATCCCGTGCGAAGCGACAGTGACGTGGAGCCCACGTTGCTGCAGGTGACGACGCACCTGTACATGACCTGCCCAACGCGCTTTGCGGCTCGTGGCACATCGCGGGCCGGTGTGCCCACGTACCTGTACCAGTTCACTCGCGTCCTTCCGGGCGGCGAAGCGCTCGGCGCCTATCATTCGGCGGAGATCGGGTACGTCTTCGGCACGAAGGAATCGTGGCTGCCGCTCGAGCCGGTGGACGCCACGCTCTCCGACGCGATGGCGACTTATTGGGTGCAATTCGCAACGAAGGGTGACCCGAACGCACCGTCGCTCCCCGCCTGGCCGGTCTATGAGCAGACCAGCGATCGCCACCTGGAGCTCGGACGGGTGATTGCGCCGTCAGAGGGCCTCACCCGCGATGCGTGCGATCTGGTGCAGACGGCCCTCCGGGCACAGCTGCGCTAACGACCGCATGAATCGTCGTCGCGTGCCTGGCAGGCGCGACACACCTCGCACGGCAGTACCGCTTGTTCACATACCCGGGATTGCACCATGAGCACATCCGTCGTTCGCTGCGTCTCGCTAATTGCGCCGTTGCTGCTGGCAGCGTCCGTCGCCGCACAACGTCCGGCGCCGCGCGCCGCCGCCCCGATCTACTTCCCTGATGCGGGGGCGGCATGGGAGCATCGAACGCCGATGCAGGTCGGGCTGGACTCCACCAGGGTGGCAGCGGCGATCGCGTTTGCGATTGCCAGCGAGGCGAAGAATCCCCGCAGCATGGAGGAGAATCACTACCGCACGTTTGGAAGAGAGCCGTATGGCGGCGCGGTCGGTCCCTTCAAGGAGCGCGGCGATCCGACCGGGGTCATTCTGCGCCACGGCTACATCGTCGCCGAATGGGGCGACCCGGATCGCGTCGACATGACGCACAGTGTGACGAAGAGTTTTCTGTCGTCGGTGGTGGGCCTCGCCTACGATCGCGGGATGATCCGAAGTTTGAACGATTCGGTCTTTCGCGCGGTCGGACCGATCCCCGCACTCCCCGGCGGATTCTCATCGGGCGCGGTGACGATGCTCGACCCCTTCAGTACGCCACACAACCGCCGCATTACATGGGATCACATGTTGCGCCAGGTGAGCGACTGGGAGGGCACGCTCTGGGGAAAGCCCGAGTGGGCCGATCGTCCGACTGGTCAAGCGGGCGACTGGCGCACCCGTGCACGCGTCGCGCCAGGCACCGCATGGGAGTACAACGACGTGCGCGTCAACGCATTGGCGCTGGCGACACTTGAAGTCTGGCGGCGTCCATTGCCCAGTGTCTTGCGTGAATACATCATGGAGCCGATCGGTGCGTCGACGACGTGGCAGTGGTTGGGATACGAAACGTCGTGGGTAGTCATGGACGGACAGGCGGTGCAGTCGGTGGCCGGCGGCGGACACTGGGGTGGAGGCATGTTCATCAACGCCCATGACATGGCGCGCTTCGGCTACCTCACGCTGCGCAGAGGCAAATGGAAGGATCGTCAGTTGCTGTCGGAGAATTGGGTGAAGATGGCGCTCACTCCGACGCCAGCGGAGCCAACCTACGGCTTCATGAACTGGTTTCTGAACACCGATCGCAAGTACGCCCCCTCGGCCCCGGCCTCGGTGTTCATCCACGTCGGCAACGGCACCAATGTCGTCATCGTCGATCCGGACCATGACATCGTCGCCGTCGTCCGGTGGATCGAGAACGGCGCCGTGGATGGATTCATCCAGCGGTTGCTGGCCGCACTTCCCGGGCGCTGAGATGAAGGAGGACCGCGTGCGCGCCCTGTTTGCTGCGCAACCGTTCATGCACACATTGCGCGCGGTCGTGACGCGAATTCACGACGGCGAAGTCGAACTCACGGCGCCGTGCAGTGCGGAGCTGTCGCAACAGACGGGGGCAATGCACGCCGGCGCCATCGCGGCCCTCATGGATACGGCGTGTGCGCTGGCCGCCGCCACCCGCGCGCGCGACGACCGCACGGTCGTCAGCGTGGAGTTCAAGCTGAATCTGCTTGCGCCGGCCGTTGGCGACGAGGTTCGCGCAGTCGGTCGTGTGGTCCGCGCTGGACGAACGCTGACGGTCTGCAGCGGCGATCTGTGGGCCCGCACGGGTGGCCACGACGTCCATGTGGCGGTGATGCAGGCAACGATGATGGCGGTCAGTGCGCCACCCGGACCGCTATCCGCTTAGGCCGCCGTGTCGGCGCCCTGCGCGCGAAAGTGGCGCGACGCCAGAAAGAGCGAAATTGCTTGCAGCATGGCGCAGAAGTAGAACGGTGCGCCGATCCGCCAGTCGCCCTTTGGCAGATGCGAGACGATCCCCAGCAGCGGCGCACCGAACATTGGTGCCACCACCGCCATCAGACTGTTGAGCGACGCCACGGCGCCCAAAGTCCGGCCCTGCGTGCTGGCATCGGCGGCGCCGGAAATCAGACTCTGGATCGATGCCCCGACCGAGAAGCCGAGGATGTTCACGAACACGACCGCGTACATCATCCAGCCGTCGGTGGCCAGGCCGTACAGCATGTTCGCAATCGTCGCCGACACCAACCCCCACACCACCAACTTCTGCGCACTGAAGCGCTTCAGCATCGGTCCGAGCAGAAACCCCTGCACGATCACCGACACGATACCCACCGCCGCCAGTGACCAGCCATTCTCCATCGGCCCCCATCCGAACTTGAACGTGGTGTACAGCACCCATGACGAGAAGAGGATGAACTGTGCCAGCACGCTGAACGCCACCACCGGCACCAGGGGGCCAACTTTCCCCAGATTGGTGAGCAATGCCAGTGATGCGAAGGGACTGGTGGACTTCCAGTTGAACGGGCGGCGCTTGTCCACCGGCAGCGATTCCGGCAGCACGAAGAAGCCGTACAGCAGGTTCAGCATCGACAGCCCGCCGGCAATGAAGAATGGCAGCCGCAGGTTGATCGCGCCGAGCAGACCGCCGGCCACCGGGCCGATGATGAATCCAAGGCCGAACATGGCCCCCAGCATGCCGAAGCGTTTCGCACGCTGCTCCGGTGGTGTGATGTCGGCCACGTAAGCGTTACACACTGCGGCGTTCGCCTGCATCATCCCGCCGATCAGACGCGCCACGATCAGCATCCAGAGCGCCGTGGCGAGCGCGGTGGCGAAGAACGTGATCGCAAGTCCGCAGAAGCCGACCAGGAGCACTGGTCGTCGTCCGTAGCGGTCGGAAAGCGCGCCGATCACGGGGGCGCCAAAGAAGTTGGCAAAACCGAACGCAGTGCTGACCGCCCCGTACGACCACGCCTGCTCCGTCTGCGACGTCGTGAACGAGCCGACAATCGACGGCAGCACCGGAACAATGAGCCCGACCGCCGCCATGTCGATCAGCACCGTGAGCATGATGAACGGCATGGCCGCCTTGCGCTCGCCGGTCGCGGGCGGCGGCTCGAACGACGGCTGCGCAGGTGCCAGCACGGTCTCGGTCATGGGCCGTGGGCCCCAGCGGTGGTCTCAGGCATCGGTGCACGCTAGCGACACTGACCCGGAAACCGTACCCCGAGGTGCGAACCGGGATGATCTTGTCCGCCCCGGTAGTCGCGCGAAGTTCCCGAACGCATTTTGGGTGCGCGCCGTACAGAGCTGGTGCTCCTCCGCCGGCTATCCTCCACCTCTCGATCCGCCGATGCCCCGTCGTCTGCTCCGTCTCGTCGCCGCCCTCGCCCTCTCTGCGACCTCTGTCGCCGCACAGGAAACGCTCCTTCTGCGCCAGCCGAGCGTCAGCGAACGCCACATCGCGTTCGCGTACGCCAACAACGTCTGGATCGTCGATCGAACCGGCGGCCAGGCGCGCCGGTTGACATCCTTCCAGGGCAACTCGACGCAGCCGAAGCTTTCCCCTGATGGGCGGACGGTCGCGTTCACCGGCACGTACGCCGGCAACGCCGACGTCTACACGGTGTCGGTCGACGGTGGCGATCCCGTGCGGCTGACCTGGCATCCGGGGCCCGATGGCGTCGTCGGCTGGACACCCGATGGCAGGCGTGTCGTCTTCACCAGTACCCGGCAGTCGAACGCGCCAACCCCCCTGCCGCGCTTCTGGACCGTGGCGACCAGTGGCGGCGCGGAAGAGGCGATGCCGATGCCGCGCGCCTTTCAGGGACACATCAACGATGCGGGCACGCACGTCGCCTACCGGATGGCCAGCTCGTGGGATGACGAACGACGCAACTACCGCGGCGGCCAGAACAAGCCGATCTGGATCCTTGACCTGAAATCGTACGCACTCGATACGATTCCGCGCCCGGTCAACTCCAAGGAACTCGATCCGGCATGGATCGGTGACGACGTCTATTTCATTTCCGATCGCGACGGCGTGCAGAACATCTGGAAGCGTGACGGCCGGACGAAAGCAGTCACGCAGCTGACGCGCTTTACCGACTTCGATGTGAAGACGATGGACGCCGGCGCCGGGGCAGTGGTCTTTGAGCAGGCCGGCCGTCTGCACCTGCTCGACGCGCGCACCGGCAAGTCAGCGCCGGTCTCGATTCTCGTCCGCGGCGACTTTCCCTGGATGATGCCGCAGTGGAAGGACGTGTCGAGTCGCGTCACGTCGCTCGCCCTCTCGCCAACGGGCAAGCGCGCACTGGTCGAGGCGCGCGGTGAGATCTTCAGCATCCCATCGGACAAGGGCGATGTCCGCAACCTGACGCATTCCAGCGGCAGCGCGGAGCGCGCGCCTGGGTGGAGCCCCGATGGCCGATCCATCAGCTGGTTCAGCGATGCGAGCGGCGAATACAAGCTGATGATCGCGGCGCAGGATGGTCAGTCGGAGCCGCGCGTGATTGCGCTGCCCGGGATGAGCTTCGCGTACACGCCGGCCTGGTCCCCCGACTCGCGCAAGATTCTGTTCACCGACGTCGGTCTGCGACTGTGGGTGGTCGATGTCATCAGCGGTGCCGTGAAAAAGTTTGATGGCGACCAGTTCATGGTCCCGGAGCGCACCATGAATCCGGTCTGGAGCCCTGATTCAAGGTGGATTGCCTTCGCGAAACGTCTGCCCAGCTACTACCACGCGATCGTGGTGCTGAATACAGCGACCGGCGAACAGACGCAGGTCACCGATGGATTGGCCGACGCCACGTCGCCGGCGTGGGATGCCAGCGGCAAGTATCTCTGGTTCCTCGCCAGCACCGACTTTGCGCTGCGATCGCAGTGGTTGGACATGACTTCGTACGAGCGGCCGCGGACCAGCGCGCTCTACGTTGCGGTGTTGAAGGCCGGTGAGCCGACCCCGTTCGCCCCCGAAAGCGACGAGGAGAGCGCAGCACCCACCGCGATCACTCCCTCCACGCCGGTTACCCCTGAGGGGGGCGCGACAGCCCCCGGCGCAGCGTCGCCCGCACCCTCGGCGGCGCGTGCACCCATGGTGAGCATCGACTTCGACAACATCGCACGTCGCATCCTCGCGGTGCCGGCGGTCGCCCCTCGCGACTACGCGCTGCTCAAGAGCGGGGCGGCGGGCACCGTGTTCTTCTGGGAGAACGTCAATGCCGCAGGTCCCGCCGAGCCGACCGCCCCGGGCGGACCGCTGTATCGCTACACGCTCAAGGATCGCAAAGCCGTTCCGTTCGCGAGCGGTGTGACGGCGTACACAGTCAGTGCAGATGGCAGGAAACTTCTCTATCGCACCGGCGGTCCACAGGCTGCGCTCTTTCTGGTCGATGCCAGCGCGGCAGCGACACCGGCCACCGGCACCGGCCGCCTTGCGGCCATCCTGCGCATGTGGTGGGACCCCAGGCTCGAGTACGCGCAGATCTTCGAGGAGGCGCGGCGCAAGGTTCGCGACTACTTCTATGTGCCCAACCTCCACGGGACCGATTGGCCCAGGGTCGTCGCGCAGTACCGCCAGTTCCTGCCATTCGTCGCACATCGCACTGATCTCAACTACCTGCTGGACTGGATGGGGAGCGAACTCGCGATCGGACACTCGTACGTCAACGGCGGTGATTTTCCCGAGACCCCGACGTCCATCGGTGGTGTGCTCGGCGCCGACATGACCGTCACCGGTGGCCGCTATCAGTTCACGCGTATCTACGACGCCGAAAGCTGGAACCCCGATTTGCGTGCTCCGCTCGCAGCGCCGGGCATCGATGTCAGGGTCGGCGACTATCTGCTGGCGATCAACAACGAAGAGTTGCGCGGTACCGACAACCTGTTTCGCCTGCTTGATGGCACAGCCAATCGGCAGGTGGTGATCACCGTCAACTCGCGCCCCACGATGGAGGGAGCCCGACGCTACACCGTGGTGCCGGTGGCGAACGATCAGGGGCTGCGCACACGCGCGTGGGTGGAAGGCAACCGGCGCACCGTCGATTCTCTCTCAGGCGGCAAGCTGGCGTACGTACACCTGCCCAACACGGGGCAGGGTGGGTACACGCAGTTCAATCGCTACTACTTCGCGCAACAGAACAAGCAGGGAGCCGTCGTCGATGAGCGCTACAACGGCGGTGGATCGGCCGCCGACTACATCATCGAACTGCTCGGCCGGGACTTTGATGGCTACTTCAACAATCCGGTTGGCGATCGTACACCGTTTGCCAGTCCGGCAGCGGGGATCTGGGGACCGAAGGTCATGATCATCAATGAAATGGCCGGCTCTGGTGGCGATCTCATGCCGTACATGTTCCGCCGTCGCAAGCTCGGCCCGTTGGTCGGCGCACGGACGTGGGGCGGTCTCGTCGCCACGTCCGATCAGGCACCGTTCGTGGATGGTGGCGGGCTCGTTGCCCCGCGACTCGGTTTCTTTGACCGCGATGGCAAGTGGGCGGTTGAGAATGAAGGTGTGGCGCCAGACATCGACGTGGAAAACTTCCCGCGCGAGGTGATCGCCGGTCGTGATCCGCAGCTCGAGCGCGCGGTGCAGGAAGCGCTCCGTCTGCTGGCGTTGAATCCCGTTCGACTGATGAAGGAGCCGCCGGGCCCGAACTGGGGCAAGCGACCGTAGGTTCGCCGCGTATCGCGCGGCACTCGCCACCGTTGGTCGCAGGTGCCGCGCCGGCGCGATCGTTAACTTTCGAATTGTCAGTCCTTGTCAGTCTCAACCCATGCAGAGCGCAGCGATGACCACCAGTCGAGAAGTCAGGCTCGCCGCACGCCCCAAAGGCGTGCCCACCGATGCAACGTTCGAGTTTGCGACGATCGACGTCGGTGAACCCGCCGACGGGCAGGTGCTGGTGCAGAATCTCGTGATGTCGGTTGATCCGTACATGCGCGGACGGATGAACGATGTGAAGTCGTATGTTCCGCCCTTTCAGGTGGGTGCCGTGCTCGAAGGTGCCGCGGTAGGTCGCGTGCTCAGCTCTCGCGCTGCGGCGTTTGCTACAGGCGACATCGTGCTTTCGATGCTTGGCTGGCGGGAGTCGTTCGTGGCGGACGCCAGAGCGCTTCGGCAGCTCGATCCACAGGTCGATCCGAAGTCGGCGTGGCTCGGTGTTCTGGGTGTGACGGGATTCACCGCCTGGGCGGGGCTGCAACTCGTGGATGTGAAGGCGGGGGATCGGGTCTTCATCTCCGGTGCGGCGGGGGGTGTCGGAATCATCGCCGGTCAGCTGGCAAAGCTCCGCGGCTGCACCGTGATCGGGAGCGCCGGATCAGCCGAAAAGGTGCAGCTGCTGACGTCTGAGCTGGGGTTCGATGCGGCATTCAACTATCGCGACGGCGACGTCTATCGGCAGCTGATGGCGGCCGCACCGCAGGGGATCGACGTCTATTTCGACAACGTGGGAGGCGATCATCTGGAGGCCGCAATCTCGGCGCTGCGTCCATTCGGCCGAGTGGCGGCCTGCGGATCGATCTCCGGATACAACGAGCCGACGCCCGGGCCGCGGAACATGGCGATGATCATCGGAAAGCGTCTCACGATCAAGGGCTTCATCGTGACTGATTACGAGCCACAGCGCGCCGCCTTCGAGTCGGAGATCGGTGCGTTGCTGTCGGCGGGGACGTTGCACAGTCGCGAGACCACGATGCTCGGCATCGAGAACGCACCGGCTGCCTTCCTCAGCCTGTTCACCGGTGGCAACACCGGCAAGATGCTGGTCTCGCTCGAGTAGTGCTTCGTTGCGTATGGTACGCAGTCGGTCTCTCCCGATACGAAACGTGATATGCAGTTTTTATTGATCGGGCTCATGGCCGGTGTGCTGTCCGGCATGTTCGGAATCGGTGGCGGCATCGTGATTGTGCCGGCACTGGTTTTCGTCGCCAGTATGGCGCAGAAAACAGCCACCGGAACCTCACTCGGAGCGCTCCTGCTTCCTGTTGGGGCGCTCGGCGCGTGGCAGTACTACAAGGCGGGCACACTCGACACGCGCGCGGCACTGCTGATTGCACCCGGGTTGCTGGTTGGTGCCCTCATCGGCGCCAAGATCGCGCTGCAGCTCCCGACCCGGGATCTGCAGCGTGCGTTCGCCGTCTTCCTCGTGCTGGTCGCTGGCCGGATGTGGATAGCGGCCAAATAGTCGGGTGGCGTCGCCCGCGTCAGGCGATGCTGCGCAGCGCTCGTCGAACCCGGTCGACGATCTCACCGATCTCCGATTCGCTCACGATCAGCGGCGGTGAGAGCGCGATGATTTCACCGGTGATTCGCACCAGCAGGTCCTGCTCCCAGAAGCAGGTGTTCATCGCATCCATGGCCCGTGCGCCAATTGCGCCGTCGCGGGTGGACATCTCGATCGCGCCCACGATGCCCACATTGCGGACATCGATCACATGGGGCTCGCCGGCCAACGTATGCACGGCGGCCTCCCAGATCGGCATCATGGCCGCCGCACGCTCAAACAGCCCCTCGTCGCGATAGAGCTTGAGCGTCGCCAGCGCAGCGGCGGTCGCGATCGGGTGCCCCGAATACGTGTAGCCGTGAAAGAGTTCGATGCCGCGCTCGGTCGCGGCCACCACTGTATCGTGAATCTCGCGACGGACGGCGGTCGCACCCATCGGGATCGTCGCGTTGGTGATCCCCTTTGCCATCGTGATCATGTCTGGCGTCACGCCGAAGTGCTGCGCGGCAAACGGCGCGCCGAGCCGTCCGAAGCCCGTGATCACTTCATCGAAGATCAGGAGCAGGCCATGTGCATCACAGATTGCACGCAACCGCTCCAGATAGCCCACCGGCGGTACCAACACACCGGTGGAACCTGCCATCGGCTCGACGATCACTGCCGCGATCGATGCCGCGCCATGCTCCGCGATGACTGTCAGGAGTGCATCGGCCAGCTCGGCACCATGCGCGGGTTGGCCGCGCGAAAAGGCGTTGCGCGCGAGATCGTGGGTGGTGGGAATGTGACTCACGTGCGGCAGCAGCTGGCCGGAGTACGCTTCCCTGTTCGGTGCGATGCCACCTACCGAAATGCCGCCAAAGCCAACGCCGTGATAGCCGCGAACACGACCCACGAAACGGGTGCGCTCGGGTTGGCCCCGCGCACGCCAGTAGGCGAGCGCAATCTTGAGCGCGGTGTCGACCGACTCCGACCCCGAGTTCGAGAAGAACACACGATCGATGCCCGTCGGGAGAATCGCCGCCAGCTCGTTCGCCAGCTCGAACGTCGCGGGGTGCCCCATCTGAAACGCCGGCGCGAAGTCGATGGTCGCCACGGCCTTCTGCACCGCCTCCACGATCGGCGCGCGACAGTGTCCGGCGTTCACGCACCAGAGCCCAGCCGCACCGTCCAGAATCTGCCGACCGTCGTCCGACGTGTAGTGCATGTCTTTCGCACTCACCAACAGCCGGGGTTTCGCCTTGAACGCCTTGTTCGCGGTAAACGGCATCCAGAGCGCGTCGAGCGATGGATCTTGCGCAGGCGGAAGGGCAACGGGCGATGGGGCGATCGCAGTCATGGGCGGGTCCGTGAAAAGAGTCTGTCACAAGATCGCCCCCCGGCTTCGCTCCTGCCAGCGCCTTCGCGTGGCTCTTGGCGGCTCGGCGATATTACTCCACGTGCACGCGAGGCCGCCCGCCGCACAATCGCGGCCCGCGTCGCGGTGAACGACCTCCGCCTCTCACGCCCTTCATGCATCCCGACCCCTCGGCGCGACAATCGGCACTGATCACGGCGCTCGCGCTTTTGGTCGTCTACGTCATTACCGCCGCGCCTGCGCTGACCTTCTGGGATGCGAGCGAATTCGCCGCGGCCATCGGGACGTTCGGCATCCCGCATCCACCCGGAACTCCGCTCTACGTCGCACTCGGCTCCACGCTCTGGCACCTCGCACCCGGACTCACACCCGTTCAGGCGGGAACGCTCCTGTCAGCGATGGCGACAGCGTCGGCCTGCGGGCTCGTGGCGTGGATCGCGGCGCAGTGTACGCCGGACCGTCCGGCGGCGGTCGTCGCGGGTCTCTGCGCCGGATTGATGGGCACCGTCTGGATGAACGCCACCGAAACGGAGGTCTACGCCGTCTCGTTGCTTTCCGTCGCGCTGCAGCTCTCCATCGCATGGCGCGCCCATCAGCACAACGACGATCGGGCCCGCATGCTCCTGATCTATCTGGCAGCGCTGTCGTTGCCGCTGCATCTGAGTGCATTGGTTGCGACGCCGGCGGCAATGCTCCTCGCGTGCACAGATCGCGACGGCCGCGTGCGATGGAACGCACTGAGTGAAGGTGGTCTGTTGATCCTGGCGACCATCCTGCTCAGTCGCGCTGTGTACTGGGCTGCGCTGGTGAGCATTGGTGCTGCGGTCGTGATCACGCGAGGACCAGCGGTCACTCGCCGGCATCCCGCCTCGTCAGTGCCGCCCTTCCGCCGCCGTCTTGCGTGGCTGCGTCCCGCCGCTCTTCTCACCCTGCTTGGATGGAGCGCCATCGCGATTCTGCTCGTGCGTGCGCGACATTCGCCGTATCTCAATCAGGGTGATCCCGACACGGTCGCGAAGCTTTTCGACGTGATCACGCGTGCGCAGTATGACGTGGCCGGTATCTGGCCGCGTCGTGCACCGCCTTGGATCCAGCTCGGCAACATCGGGCAGTACGCCGACTGGCAGGTGGCGCTCTCGCTGTGGAACGACGTCACGCCGTCGTGGTGGCGTACGCCATTCACCGTCGTTGCAGGATGCCTCGGAGTGGTGGGAGCACAAAGTCACTGGCGTTCGCATCCCGTCACCGCACGCGCCGCGCTGATACTCGCGCTGCTCGCCACACTCGGTGTCTGCACCCAGCTGAACCTCTACGCCGGCCCATCCTATGGTGCAGGTGTGCTGCCCATCGACGCGCTGCACGAGGCGCGCGAACGGGACTACTTCTACGCCCTCGCGTTCTGGTGTTGGGGTGTCTGGATCGGGATCGGTGCGTGGGTGCTCGCCAAACGCACCCCGTGGCCGCGACTGACCGCGTTTGCCGTGCCGCTGCTGATGGCGGTGGGCAGCTGGTCCGCAGTTGCGAGAGACGCGCTCCCCGATCGTCGGATCGTTGGCGTGATGGCGGCCGAGCTGCTTCACGATGTCCCGCAGCGCGGGCTGCTGTTCACCGCCGGCGACAACGACTCGTACCCTCTCTGGTACGCGCAGGCCGTGGACTCGACGCGCACGGATGTCCAGATCGTCGTCACGTCGCTGCTGCCGGCCAACTGGTACTTCCGCGAACGCGTCGCGGCGCTGGCGCGAGTCACGCCCGACACCCTCCGCGCCCGATCGTCCAGCGCCCGTGCGATCGCATTGGCGCGCGCTCAGCTGGAGAGCGGGGGACGGATTGCCGTGACGGCGCTCGTGGACGCGGCCTTCCGAACGGAGCTCGGTGCGCAAGCCGGTGTGGTGTGCTGGCAACGGGTCGGGATGATCGATCTCGGGCACCGGGGCACCGTTTGCCCACCCCGGGTGCACGTGGCCCGTTCGCTCGAAAGCGCCGAGCGTCTGCGCTCGGTCGCCTTTCCCGTCGCGCGCCAATCTCCCGACGGGATGGTGCGCGCCTTTCAGCGCGCGGCGCGCTGCCCGCAGCTGGCCGTGACCGTTGCGCTGACCGGCGCCCCGGCACCCGATTCGGCCAGCCGCGCGTTGCTTGATATCACGTGTAATCTCCGGTAAATTCAAAGCTTATGTCGTTTTTGGACCTCGCAGAGCGCGTGCATGAAGTACGGGAGCGCATCGAGGCGGCCCGTCGTCGCGGTGGGCATGACCAGACCGTTCGTCTGATCGCTGTCACCAAGACGCACGGCCCCGAGGCGGTGGATGCGGTGGCGGCCTGCGGCATCGCGGACGTCGGCGAGAACAAGGTCCAGGAAGCGGTCGGGAAGATGCAAGGCACCGAGGCAACGGTTCGGTGGCATCTGATCGGCCACCTCCAGCGCAACAAGGCCAGGCCGGCGTCGCAGTTCGACATGATCCAGTCGGTAGACAGCGCGCGGCTCGCCGACGCGCTGCAGCAGGCAGCGGCGCAGCGCGGGACGGTGCTCGACGTGTTGGTGCAGGTGAACGTGGCTGGAGAGGAACAGAAGAGTGGTGTTGCCCCGGCCGAGGTGGCGTCGCTGGCGGCGCATCTGGCTGGGTTGAACGCACTGCGCGTCTGTGGGGTGATGTGTATGGCGCCGTTTACCGACGACGAGTCGATCCTGCGTGCCGCATTTCACGGTGCGCGCGATGCCCGTTTGGTGGTGCAGAATGCTGGCCACACAGCGGCGGTGGAGCTGTCGATGGGGATGTCCGGGGATTACGAGGTCGCGGTGGAGGAAGGGGCCACACTGGTCCGTCTGGGAACCGTGCTGTTCGGAGCGAGGAGCTGATGTCAGACGAGCAATTTCGATTGACGCCGTTGGACGTGCGGCGCTGGGAGTTCGGTTCGGCGCTGCGCGGCTACGACCGTGCGCGTGTGGACGAATTCAAGGCACGTGTCGCCGACGAGATCGAGGAGCTGGCGCGACGGATCGTCGATCTGGATTCGAAATCCCGCGGCTTTCACGAACAGCTTCGCTCGTTCCGTGAGCGTGATCGCGCCATCAATGATGCGCTGGTAAGCGCGCAGCAGCTTCGCACCGACATTCGGGAGCAGGCCGAGCGCGAAGGGTCTCTGGCACTGCAGGAAGCGCGCAGCGACGCCGATAAAACACTCGGCGAAGCGAAGCTCGAGGCCGATCGACTCACGCACGAGACGCGCGCTGAATCGGACCGCGTGCTCACCGATTCCAAAGTCCGGTCTGAGGAGATGCTGCGCGACTCGCGCGATGAATGCGAGCGCATGTTGCGAGAGGCGAAGGCCGAGGCGCGATCGCTGGTGGAAGACGCGCGTCAGTCCGCAAAGCGAATCGCCGGCGATCTCGATCAGCTCAACCGTTCACGGACGGCGTATCTGAGTCAGATGAAGGCGTTGGCCGAGCGGCACCTGCAAGACGTGGAAGCGTCGCGCATTGCAGCGCCGAGCCTCCCCGCGTCCATCGACATGTATCTGCACGAGACTGACGACGCGGTGGACGCCCGTCTGAGACCGCGGCCCACTCCCCTCATGAGCGCCATCGTGCCGGCCAAGGAAACCATCACCGATCCCGACGCCGTCCGCGCTCTCACAGATGGCATCATTCCGCGCAGCGCGCTCCCCGAGTCACGCTCATGACGAACAGCTCTGTGCCGTCGCTGAATGCGACGGTCGAAATGCAGGCGTTTGGCAAGGCGTCACCGATGCCGATTGCGCACAGCGTCGAGCGCATCACGGAAGCGGCGCAGGCGATTCAGGCTCGCTTCGCCGCGGTCCCTACCGTGGCCATCATCCTCGGGACCGGGCTCGGAGAGCTCGCCCAGGAGATCGACGTTGTCGCGACCATCGACTACGCGGACATTCCCGGTTTTCCGTTGTCCACCGTCGAGAGCCACGCCGGTCGTTTGCTGTGCGGCACACTTGGTGGCCGCACAGTGGTCGCGATGCAGGGCCGTTTTCATCGGTACGAAGGGTACTCGATGCAGGAGGTCACTTTTCCTGTGCGCGTGCTGCGAGCACTCGGCGCCGACACCCTCATCGTCTCGAATGCCTGCGGCGGGATGCACCCGCTCTGGCAGCGCGGTGACCTGATGCTCATCGCCGATCACATCAACCTGCTGGGCGACAATCCGCTGGTTGGTCCCAACGACCCGTCGCTCGGCCCCCGTTTCCCCGATATGTCTGCGGCGTACGATCCGGCGTTGCGCGTGCTCGCGCGCGACGTTGCCGTGAAGCTCGGCGTGACGGTGCGCGAAGGGATCTATGTGGCGGTGGTGGGGCCCAACCTCGAGACGCGCGCGGAGTATCGCATGCTGCGCGGCCTCGGCGCCGACGTCGTGGGAATGTCCACGGTGCCGGAAGTGATCGTCGCCCGTCACGGTGGAATGCGCGTGCTTGGGCTGTCCATCATCACCGACATGTGTCTGCCGGATTCGCTGCAGGAAGCGACCATGGATGAGATCGTCGCAACCGCGAACGCCGCGCAGCCGAAATTGACGGCGCTGGTGCGCGGAGTGCTGGAGCGCCTGTGAGTGAACCCCACGTGCGCTACGCCGCTCTGCCGAGCGACGTCACTGCCGATCAGCTCGAGACGGAACTGCTGGCGCAATGGGATGAGGAACAGCTCTTCGTGCCGTCGAACGAGCCCAGCGCGGGCCAGTCGTCATTCGTGTTCTACGAAGGGCCGCCGACGGCGAACGGTAAGCCGGGAATCCATCACGTCTTCGCGCGGACGCTCAAAGACCTGATCCCGCGCCATCGCGCCATGAAGGGCGCGCACATCACGCGCAAGGCGGGTTGGGATACACACGGGCTGCCAGTCGAGATCGAAGTCGAAAAAGCACTCGGCATCAGCGGAAAGCGAGACATCGAAAAGATCGGCGTCGCGGAGTTCAATCGCCGGTGTCGCGAGAGTGTCTTCACCTATCGTGGCGACTGGGAGAAGCTCAGCAAGCGGATGGCCTACTGGCTCGATTACGCGCAACCGTACGTGACGTACTCCAACGACTACGTGGAGAGCGTGTGGTGGGCATTGGCAACGATGCACGCCAAGGGATTGCTGGTGCAGGGGCACAAGATCCTTCCGTATTGTCCCCGCTGTGAGACGGCGCTCTCGAGCCACGAAGTCGCACAAGGGTACAAGGACGTCGAAGATCCGAGTACGTACATCGGTCTCGATCTTGTCGATGCATCGAGTCCACTCCGTCGTCGCATCCTCGTCTGGACCACGACGCCCTGGACGTTGGTTTCCAACGCGGCGCTGGCGGTGCACCCGGAGCTTACCTACGTCGAGCTGCAGAAGCGCAGCGGCGCCGAGTTCACGGTGATCCTCGCCGAGTCGCGCGTGGCTGCAGTGCTCGGTCTCGATTGGAGTGATCGGTGGAGCACCGTGCGGTCGATGCAGGGTGTTGATCTCGTTGGCATGCGGTACACGCG
>Ga0209591_10001477_pt1 | contig 29059 bp, 19 predicted proteins | sample MAT01_FD_187207 | JGI IMG/M metagenome (GOLD analysis project Ga0209591, IMG submission 187207) | Freshwater microbial communities from Lake Fryxell liftoff mats and glacier meltwater in Antarctica - MAT-01 (SPAdes) (version 2) | ecosystem: Environmental > Aquatic > Freshwater > Ice > Liftoff... | reverse complement strand
TATCATGAAACCATTGATATTACTTGGTTTCATGGATAATATTGGAGGCGAATAAATTCGCACGAGTCGGATTTCCCCCGCGCTCTTAAGAGACGCGGCTCCCATCCTTCCCGCTATCCCCTGGTGGGACTTCTACTAAAAAAGTTAAAAAAAATCCCTTCCAAAATCCTCCACCTTATGAAAAGCTGGTTGGTGATTTATCAGGTGCGTATTCTCGCAGGATAAATATACAGCATCGGTTGGTATATGAAGTCATCGAATCCGAACAATTAGTCAAGATAATTCGGATGTGGACGCATTACGAGTAAGTTTTAGGTAGTTGATGACAAGATTTAATTTTGGGGTTAACCCGAACTTGATATTAATTGTGGTTGACTCTTAAATAATTGCCCTTTATTCACCATTATTTATCCTTGGATCTCGGATGTTGCTGTTCTGAGCATGAACTTCCGAGTTCAAAGGTCGAAGTTCCGAGTTCAAAGGTCGAAGTTCCGAGTTCAAAGGTCGAAGTTCCGAGTTCAAAGGTCGAAGTTCCGAGTTCAGAGGTCGAAGTGCCGAGTTCAGAGGTTGAAATTCCGAGTTCAAAGGTCGAACTTCCGAGTTCAGAGGTCAAAGTTCCAAGTTCAGAGGTCGAACTTCCGAGTTCTGAAGGTGAAAACTGGAGTTCTGAGCCGAATGGCACTAAGAAAAGCCCAAAGGCTTGTGTCGCCTTATTCGCAGCCTCCAGACTGAGGCGATCGCCATAGGGAATCAAAGGGTTATGCGGGGTTTGGTGGTGAGGGCTGGGTTAGTCGTCATCCTGACAATTATTGTTCAACTCGCGTATGCGGCGTATGTTCTCTGGCTTCACCGTTAAGAGCGTTAAAACCCTAGACAGCTTTAATGGCTGCTAGGGCTATGGGGAACAGCAGAATTGTGATATAGCGCTTCTGAGTTGAGTGAGGTACAAGAACCCCACCCCCAACCCCCTCCCCGCAAGCGATGAGGGGGCTATGATGTACGTCATCTGATTAGGAAACGCTATATTACGTTAATAAATGTTCTGACGTGACATTTAGCTGTAGCAAACTGCTAATCAGCCAAAATTGTCACCTGAACCAATATTTTTTAGCTCTCAACAAAATTACCTGCTTTCTTAACTGCTTCCTTTAACTCTTCAAAGGTAATACTACCGTCTTCGTCTGAATCATACCGTACTAGTAACTCCTGGGGGCTACTGGTATTTGTTTCTGATGAGATGATTGCACTTAAGCCAGGACTTAAAAAAAGCTCATTAATGGACACTTTGCCGTTTTGATCGCGATCTAAGTTATTAAAAAGAGATTGAAGGTCTTGCTCGGTTGCCATAAGTTTCTATCTGAATTGATTTTTCAATTTAATATCTCATTAATCTCTCAAAATTAAACAAACTTATATCCTTAGACGTAGAAACGGGTATCGCTGGGGCTTAGATCAGGTTTAGGCTGTGATGCAGGGTCTACAGTTGGGGCAATGAAAATCAATCGGCACGTCGAGCTAAAGTTATAACTCAACAAAAGATACAGCTAATTTTTAGTCATGGCTTGGAAAATGACCGCGATCGCTCCGATGGGCTACGCCTACGCCCTTCACTCACCATCATTCACCCTTGGATCTCGGAGTTCCGAGTTCAAAGGTCGAAGTTCCGAGTTCAGAGGTTGAAGTTCCGAGTTCAGAGGTTGAAGTTCCGAGTTCAGAGGTCGAAGTTCCGAGTTTAGAGGTCGAAGTTCTGAGTTTAGAGGTCGAAGTTCTGAGTTCAGGGGTCGAAGTTCTGAGTTCAAAGATCGAACTTCCGAGTTCTGAAGGTAAAAAGTGGAGTTCTGAGCCTGAATGGTGGAGATAATAAGTACAGACCATTGTAGGGGCACGGCATTGCCGTGCCCCTACCCACGTTCTTTACTCCAAACATATTTACGGCAGACTTCACAAGCGGCTTTTGCTTCCTCTGTTTGCGGATTGGTGAAGATGGGATGGTAGCGCAACCTGTCGCAACAGACTTGCAACCATGCACGCCAACCACCCCGCCACAACCTTACTGTGCCGTCACCACCGCCACTGACAATGGTCTGCCCATCGGCGCTGATGGCGACAGAATTGACATTACTCTGATGACCACGCAATGGTTCAGCTAAGGGAATACCTTGGCGGTTCCACAACCGTACTGTGCCGTCACCACCGCCACTGACAACGGTCTGCCCATCAGCGCTGATGGCGACAGAATTGACATTACCCTGATGACCACGCAATGGTTCGGCTAAGGAAAGACTTTGGTAGTTGCACAACCGCACCGTGCCGTCATTACTGCCACTGACAATTGTCTGCCCATTGGCGCTGATGGCAACAGAAGAGACATAATCCTCATGACCAGGCAAAGGTTCAGCTAAAGTCAGACCTTGGTGGTTCCACAACCTCACTGTGCGGTCATTACCGCCACTAACAATCGTCTGCCCATCGGCGCTGATGGCGACAGAATAGACCCAACCCTGATGACCACGCAATGGTTCGGCTAAGGGAATACCTTGGCGGTTCCACAACCGCACTGTGCCGTCTTTACCACCACTGACAATCGTCTGCCCATCAGCGCTGATGGCGACAGAATTGACATTACTCTGATGACCACGCAATGGTTCAGCTAAGGGAATACCTTGGCGGTTCCACAACCGCACTGTGCGGTCATTACCACCACTGACAATCGTCTGCCCATCAGCGCTAATGGCGACAGAATAGACCCAACCCTTATGACCACGCAATGGTTCGGATAAGGGAATACCTTGACGGTTCCACAACCGCACTGTGCCGTCTTTACCACCACTGACAATCGTCTGCCCATCGGCGCTAATGGCGACAGAATTGACATTACTCTGATGACCACGCAATGGTTCGGATAAGGGAATACCTTGGCGGTTCCACAACCGCACCGTGCCATCACTACCACCACTGACAATCGTCTGCCCATCGGCGCTGATAGCGACAGAATAGACATAATCTTCATGACCAGGCAATGGTTCAGCTAAGGGAAAACCTTGGCGGTTCCACAACCTCACTGTGCGGTCATTACCGCCACTAACAATCGTCTGCCCATCGGCGCTGATAGCGACAGAAGAGACATAATCCTCATGACCAAGCAATGGTTCAGCTAGGGGAAAACCTTGGCGGTTCCACAACCTCACTGTGCGGTCATTACCGCCACTAACAATCGTCTGCCCATCGGCGCTGATGGCGACAGAATAGACCCAACCCTGATGACCACGCAATGGTTCGGCTAAGGGAAGACCTTGGCGGTTCCACAACCGCACCGTGCCGTCATCACTGCCACTGACAATCGTCTGCCCATTGGCGCTGGTGGCGACAGAAGAGACATAATCCTCATGACCACGCAATGGTTCAGCTAAGGGAAGACCTTGGCGGTTCCATAACCGCACCGTGCGGTCACGGCTACCACTGACAATCGTCTGCCCATCGGTGCTGATGGCGACAGAAGAGACATTCCCCTGATGACCACGCAAAGGTTCAGTTGAGGGCAGACCTTGCAGGTTCCACAACTGCACTGTGCCGTCACTACCGCCACTGACAATGGTCTGCCCATCGGCGCTGATGGCGACAGACTTAACATAACCCTCATGACCATAGAAAGGAATGGAGACTCTTGCTTTATTCATCGCCCGATTCAAACTGTGCTGAACTGGTGCGAGAATCTGCTGGGGTAGTTTCTCTTGATTCTCACCCATAGCTTGAATTGCCAAAATTAGACTATCTAGGGGTTGGACTGTCAATAAATTTTCTACCCTAGCGGCTTTCTCTCGCAAGCGGGATTCAGTAAGCGCTCTTTCCAGTTCGGCAATGCGGTCTTTTTCGTGGGCGTCGCTGCGCTGGTAAAAATCCTCATCTTCTTGGGGTGATTGCAAATTGGGCTGCAATTGTTGCCAGCTATCCCTCACTTCCGCCAGCAATCCCCCTTGCATTAAATATTTGTCATCCTGGCTTTTGTTCAACCATTCCCGCCGGGTATCTGCTAATCTGTCGCTCAACCGCCGCAAGTCTCGGTCTTGTTGTCGCCACTGGGCAAACTGCTGCCAACTTTCAATTAAAGCTTCATGGGCTAAATCAATCCAGGCTTCTCCCTTTTCATCTTTCCCAGTGACTAACAAGCGTCCCTTAACTAATCCCGCTTCACCATCTAGCAATTTACTGAGTTGTTGCCGTTGCTTGGGGTCATCACCTGCAATATTTAATAGTGTGGCTTTTGGTTGGCGCTGGCGAGTGTCTTTTTCTCCCTCTCCGGTTCGCACTAACCGCACAAAAATCCGCTGAATCCATTCTTTTTCCTGCTGACTGCGTTCTGGGGTTGGGGATTCTTTCTGGTAATTTTGGCAGTGATAAACCTTTTCTGCATGGAGATTCAACGCCCCTGTTAATCCTCCCAACTTTTCATATTCTTCTAGGGTAAGTTGATGTTTTTCTTGATCGCGTTTCTCCCAGAGTTTAGTTAAAGCAAACTCCAACAAAGGCAAGAACCCTGGTTCTTGTTTCACATCTTTGAGAATTTCCGCTAGTAGCTCTGGTAAAACATCATAGCCCTGAAGGTTGGCAGGTTTGATGATTGTGTCCTTTAAATCAACTCCGGTTAAAGGTGGCATAAAAACTGCCTGGGTTTGAATCAGGTGAGTCAGGGAGGGATAATCTAAACAGGGTTCAAGAAAATCCGCTCGCATGGTAATTACAACTGCTAACCGCGAATCGGTAATTTCTACTACCTGAGTCAGCAACTCAATAAATCTCTGCTTTTCTTGCTGACTTGCACCGCCAGTAAATACTTCTTCAAACTGATCCACCACCAGCAAGAATTTTGCTGAACCAGGGAGATTTTCGAGAATTGCAGGTAGACTATTCGGCTCAGTGTAAATCAAATCCTTCAGTTGCTTTTCTTTTTCAGGCTCATCAAAAAACTGTTGAAAAGCTCCGCGCAACTTATTTAAAGGTTCAAATCCTGGTTTAATTGGTTTTAAAATCTGCCACTCATTATCATCTAATTGAGGAATCAAACCCGCCCGCACGACTGAAGATTTACCACTCCCGGAAGCGCCAATGATGGGGACAAATTTAGCCAAGTCGAGTTTTTGTTGAATATGGTTAACTACTTTTTGACGACCAAAAAAGAACTTGGCATGATCCTTGTCAAAAGCTTCTAACCCCCGATAGGGACATTCTTCACTCACCACCTCAGCAGCTACCGGATTTTTAGGCGGATACCAAACCAGAGGAATTGATCTTCCTCCCCCCATGTAAATTGCTTCTTGTCCACTCCCTTTGAGTTCTCGTGAAATGAAGCTCATCAAGTCATTGACATTAATTTCCCCGGTAGCTTCATCAGCTTTATCCTGAGCAAGTCCTTTAAGAATTGCTTTGGTAAAAATCCCGCCTTCTGCATCTTCACGCGCTCTTTCAAAGGCACGAGAGGCTGTAATTAAGCTGTAGTCTTGTTTGCTGTTGAAAACAGAGAAACCAGACTTGATAAAACTCCTCTCCAGAAAAGACCCAGCATAGCAGCAATCTAGCAGTACTACTAAGCTGCTAAGTTGAGATTTACCAATTAAAGTGTTGAGCTTATCAAAGGCGATCGCATTTTGTCCATCTACTTTATTACAATCCGAAGTTGCCAAAAACCCTTCCGGTTCACCTGTGAGGCTGAGTGCTTCAAAGCCATGTCCGGCAAAATAAATCAGTGCCTCGCTACCTTTCGCCTTCTCCAACAGAAATGTTCTCAGTGTTTGACCGAGTTCTTTACCAGTTAACTTTTTATCCGGTGTGACTTGCCAGCGATTTTCACCCTCGATTAGCTTACTCGGTAACGGCTGAACATCAAACCTACCATGTTCACGCAGCAGCTCTGCTATTTTTTCTGCATCGTTGACAGCTTTTGGTAGGTTTGTAAAATTGTCATACTTATCAATGCCAATTACCAGCGCATATCGAGGCATAGCGTCTAACCAGGTATCCGTTTTTACGTAATATTACAAGAGTAACAACCCAAACATTAACTGAGGCTACTAATGTCACAAGTGCAACGCCTGATTGTCAAAGAAGATGATCAAGAGTACGAAATCTATGTGGAATCAAACACAGCCGCAGATGTGCCAGAAGAAGAGGAACCAGGATACCGTGATGGTTTACCCACGGTTAATATCAGAGAATTTCAAAACAAAATTCGTGATTATGCCAAGTTAGCGGTTGGTGCATTCAAGAATTTACCTGACGCTGAGGAGATAACAGTTAAATTTGGCATCAAGCTGGGTGGTAAAACTGGCATTCCCTTTTTAACTGAGGGTTCAGCTGAGAGTAACTTTGAAATTGAGGTTAAGTATAACTTGGCGCAGAAAAAACCGTAACTCTACGCCCTCAACTCACCATCATTCACCTTTGGATCTCGGATGTTGCTGTTCAAAGCTCGAAGTTCCGAGTTCAAAGAGTAAGCGATCGCCTTTGGATCTCGGATGTTGCTGTTCAGAGCTTCAAGTTTCGTGTTCTCATCTCGAAATTTCGTGTTCAGAGGTTGAAGCTTCGAGTTCAGAACTCGGAACGTCGAGAAATTTACTCCAACATCCGAGTTCTGAGCTTCAACATTGCACCTTAGAAGGGCGATCACCGAGTTATTTTCTACAACGCTGCTGCTTGAGGCTTGACTTTCCGAGATTTACGGGCGAATCTTTGCCCCATTTCCTCAACTACTGTTTCTAAACCAGCGCCTTGTCCACTAACTTTGGCATAAGTATACACCTGCAACGCGGCTGCATAGGCTTCACTACCCACCGCTAAAAATGTATCATCCACCAATTCATGGAATTGTGACAGCGACAGCAATACTGGATACAACGCCTCAAACAATTGTACATCCTTCCGCATTTCATCGAGGTCAAACGATCGCGGTAAAAACTCTGGGTTCTGTGTCGCCACTTCTAATGCTTTACTGACAAAGGCGCGGCTTTTATCTCCCATTTTGGGTAAAGCTTTCCGCTCCTCGTTACTTAAATCAATCAAAAATGGTAGCTTTTCTTTAATTGTAGCGATCGCTTGCAACACAGCATCTCTTTCTGATTGCGCTAGTGTTGCACTAATTGGGGCTGTGAACATAAAAATTAGTCTCCAGTATGTGGCTTACTTCTAGAGTTCCCACATATACAACAAAATTACCAAGTTCAAAGCTTCAACAACACGACGTAGGGGCACGGCAATGCCGTGCCCCTACATCGTTATGCCCCTTGAGAAAAATCACACATCGCGCTAGTCTTCATTGACGTAACCGCACGCTGTAACATTAGGCGATGACAAATCAACTTTCTCCGAAAATTCCCTCTTGCACTTGGAGCCGTCCCATCGGTTTAGGCTGGGACAAACCTTATACCGTCCGGTACGCAAGTAATATCGATGATGGCCCTTGGCATGGTATGCCTTTAGGTGGCTTTGGTGCAGGTTGCATCGGTCGTTCTTCACGGGGAGATTTTAACCTGTGGCACATCGATGGCGGTGAGCATACTTTCAAAAATGTCCCTGCTTGTCAATTCAGTGTGTTTGAATCCAATAGCACATCTTCCCAAGCCTACGCCTTATCTACCCAAGCGCCTGACGATCGCACTCTCAAGGCTTGGCAATGGTATCCGACACTTGCAGAGGGGACAGGAAATTATCATGCGCTATATCCACGTAGCTGGTTTGTGTATGAAAATGTATTTCAAGCACAGTTGACTTGTGAGCAGTTTTCACCAGTCTGGGCTGGGAATTATCAAGAAACTAGCTACCCTGTGGCAATATTCCTTTGGAATGCCCACAACCCCACAGATGCACCTATTACTCTTAGCATCATGCTCACTTGGCAAAATATGGTGGGTTGGTTTACAAACGCTCTAAAATCTCCCCAAGTGCGGGTGCGCGATGATGGTAGTCCGGTTTACGAATACCAACCGCGCTGGGGCGAAAGTCAAGGAAACTATAACCAAATAGTTGAAAATACACAACAGTTTGGCTGTGTTTTAGGTCGGGTTGGTAGTGATGAACCTTTGCAAGAAGGTGACGGAACTTGGTGTATTGCGACGCTGAAGCATCCCCAAGTGGAAGTATTTCACCAAACTCGCTGGAATCCTGAAGGAACGGGTGATGAGGTGTGGCAAAGCTTTGCTAAAGATGGTTCTTTGCCTAATTATCTAGATCCGACAGCAACAGAGAATACACAATTAGGGGCTGCGATGGCTACGCCGGCCGCAGGCATCGCACTCCGTTTCACTCTGCAACCAGGCGAAACTCTCGAAATCCCCTTTGTCCTCGCTTGGGATTTGCCCATCACAGAATTTGCCGCCGGAGTTAACTATTACCGCAGATATACAGATTTTTTTGGTAAAAGTGGAAACAACGCCTGGGCGATCGCATCTACTGCGCTACAAGAATATCAAACTTGGCGATCGCAAATTCAAAGTTGGCAACAACCCATTCTCGACCGGGAAGATTTACCCAACTGGTTTAAAATGGCTCTATTTAATGAGCTTTATGACCTTACTAGCGGCGGTACTCTCTGGAGTGCAGCATCAGAACTAGACCCCATCGGTCAGTTTGCGGTGCTAGAGTGCTTAGATTACCGTTGGTATGAAAGTCTAGATGTGCGATTATACGGCTCTTTTGCCCTACTGATGCTGTTTCCAGAACTGGAAAAGTCAGTGATGCGGGCATTTGCGCGGGCGATTCCTGAAGGTGATGATACACCTCGGATAATTGGCTATTACATGACAATTAAGGCTGAAAGCCCGATCGCAGTTCGCAAAGTCGTAGGTGCAACACCCCACGATTTAGGCGCACCCAATGAACACGTTTGGCAGAAAACCAACTACACCAGCTATCAAGACTGCAATTTGTGGAAAGATTTGGGTAGTGATTTTGTCTTGCAAGTATACCGTGATTTTCTGCTCACGGGTGCTGACGATGTAGAATTCTTAGCAGATTGCTGGAATGCGATCGTTCAAACCCTCGACTACCTGAAAACTTTTGACCTTGATGGCGATGGGATTCCCGAAAATTCTGGTGCGCCTGACCAAACCTTTGATGATTGGCGGTTACAGGGTGTCAGCGCCTATTGTGGTGGGTTATGGTTAGCAGCGTTAGAGGCTGCGATCGCAATTAGCGATATTTTATTAACTTACCAAACAGGTGACACAGCATTGGCGGCGCAAAAATCCACTTATGAAGCTTGGTTACAACAATCTCGCCCCATTTATGACGAAAAACTTTGGAATGGGCAATATTACAAACTTGATAGTGAAAGTGGTTCCGATGTGGTGATGGCAGATCAATTGTGCGGACAATTCTACGCTCGTCTGCTGGACTTACCTGATATTGTACCGAGCGATCGCGCTCTCTCTGCCTTAAAAACTGTTTATGATGCGTGCTTTTTGAAATTCTGCAATGGTGAGTTTGGTGCTGCTAATGGTGTTCGTCCTGACGGTTCACCAGAAAACCCCAAAGCTACTCATCCCCTAGAAGTCTGGATAGGGATAAACTTTGGGCTGGCGGCTTTTCTTGTGCAAATGGGAATGAAAGATGAAGCGTTTAGGTTGACGCAAGCTGTGGTGCAGCAAATTTATGACAATGGTCTGCAATTCCGCACCCCTGAAGCTATCACCGCAGCTGGTACTTTCCGCGCTAGCACTTACTTACGGGCAATGGCAATTTGGGGAATTTACTTAGTTATTAATTGATTTGCCATCAAAGCGGTTCTCATTTTGATGCAACACACGCAGAGGCGCACAGCTATCATGCGTGTCAACTCAAGGTGAAAGCCAATCTAGAGCAAGCTTTTATAGCAATACGCTTGGGTTAAAGATTTTCTCTGTGTTCTCTGCGCCTCTGCGGTAGCCTGCGGCAAGCCGCTCTGCGTCTACGTTAAAAAAATTGACTTTGACAAAAAGTTTTAACCTTAACTGAACCGTATTGGTCTTTATAGCGGTTCTCGTTCACGTGAGGTACACCCGTAGGGGCAATTCATGAATTGCCCTTACACATTGCGATATAATTTTGTACCGCATCTGAGTGGGAACCGCTATATCTGAGAAAGCAGAGTCTAGATTTGTGATTTTATTTTCCGAGTGTTTCCGGAAGCAAAGGAAAATTTCAGTAATGGTAAGAGTTGAAGCATTGAGAATTCCAAGCTACTCTATGCTGACTATATCTTTGTTTTAGACCGAGGTATTCTTGTTGAGCAAGGCACTGATCGCGAACTCATAAAAATTGGTAGTTTTTGGTAGCATTTAGCCCAACTGCCACAGCATCCGTAATCTCAACTTTATAAAAGTTTTAAAGATTAAGACACATATAGGACTCCAATTTTATTTTTTATATCCAACTAGGATGCGTTACGCTCCGCTAACACACCCTACAAGACTACTTAAATATTTTAAAAAATAATTTACGATTACTAGAAAAGTTACTGCTGAATAAACTTAACAACATTATGAGTTAGTTAACTTTTTCTCTATTACTAAAATTTCTAATATTTTCCCGGCTTAATCTGCGACATATTTTTTCCTAAAAGCATCTTGCTACAGGTGTTTTAATTATTCTAATGATAATTAAAACCTCGCTATCTTTAATTGCCGCTAACCAATATTTTTTCATAACTAGGCTATCTCTCATTACTAACTGATAATCATAAAAGAATTCATGATCAGTTTACGGTGATTTTATTTAGATACGCTGAAGCTGTATTTATTGATTTACAAGTAATACAAGAATAATAAATATAATTTTCTAATTGAACTTATTAAGAAAATATGTTCAGTGCTATGGCTGCGAACGTTTTTTATTATTTAAATTCTACTATTTTTAGAAGTTGTTTTATATCATAGTTAATGGTAGTATTTTCTAGCGACTCGACAATAATAAAGGTTTTAAATTGAGATTGTATGGGGGGTCAGACCCCTCATGAATTAGCAAAGGAGGACAAAATTAAAAGTTGCACAATCCGCAAGTACGTATCGAAATACATTCAGTAAATTTAACTTAAAAATCTACTAACTTAGTAGATGACATTAACGACAAAAAATAGTATAAATACGAATAGCGTTGTTAAAGCTCAAAGATAAATAAATTTTTCCCACTAATTGAAAAAATATGAAAACTTGCCGGAAAATGCTTAATTAAGCAGTAGTAAGAAATACAGGCGTTTTAACAGATAAAGTTTATTGAATTAGGAGTTGAGAAAGTTTCAGAGGACAAAACTGCATCTACCAAGAGCTACGCCGAGACTTTTGTCCTACCAGTCAGATGAGAAGACAAAAGATAAATTTTTACCTTTCACTTACTAAAGTGAGTGTAGTTTGTAAACCTCAATTGAAACACCAACAATCGCAGAAATTGAACTAGTTTACTTCATCCAAGATAACTAAACACTATGATTAATCAAGACATTGCTGGTATTAGTAGTAACTTAGATACAACAGTCAAGGCTCAACAATTTGACAAAGTAGTTGAAGCAATTATTGCTGGAAAGTACTCCTGGGCATGTGTTTTAATGCTACGTTTTGCTGGTTATAATCCTCTCCATTACATTCCGTACCGTACCTATAATCGATTGCTTAAAGAAAATTCTCAAACCAACAGAGCAAAACAACAGCAAAGTGAAAATCTAAAAATGCTGAAAGATTCAAGGCCTGCTTATCTTGAAGTAGTTGGAAAGCAAAAAACAGAAATCCATAGTGGTAGTTTAGACCAGAGATTGGGACAGCCAATTAACGAACATCAATCAAGGAAATCGCCGTTAAAACCAGAAAGTAGCCAAGATATTTCCTTGGAACGCTGTGGAGTCAATTAAAAACAATTTGGAATCCAGAGATTCTGCCCTAGAGTTGATTGAGTGTCTGAGAGCCTGCTATGCTAATTTAAAATTGTTAGCATGGTAGGTTTTCTATAGCAGTGATTAATTTGATATTTTTTTGCAAAAATCTGCCAAAATGGCAAATATATACTGACGATATTGATAAACTAATAACAACGAAAACTTCAAAAAAAATAGAGGTGATTGGCGGCAAGCAAGTTAATTTTAAAAAATAAAATCAATGATTAGTTCTGACTATGAAATAAATCCAACTGATTACAACAGTAGTCAGGATTTCATGGAGTAAATAACTCCTATATCAAGACCAACGATACAACCGTTGCTACTGGTGGTTCTTTTTCTGAGGAAGTCTCAGCAAAGAGAATTTGGGGAGGTGGATTCCCCCAATCCAAATTTTACATACCTTTCATCGACTGCAGACGATGGGAGTAATGCTTATAAAACTTTCTATCCTGTGGTTGGTGTTGCTTTATTTAAATATTGCAAACGCTTAACACCAATAACAGGAACGGAAACAGAAAAGTGACGGTAAAATCGTTGTCTTGGCTGGTAGAACTAGTAGGTCATACGCTTCTCTTTCGACTATTGTAATCCTAGTCCTCCCAACCTGGATTATCTCTGCTTTCTAAATTATCGATTTATATAGCAACTACTGGAAGTTCAAAACTTGAATAGCTTCCAGTTTTTTATATGTATAGGACTTACGCACAAGTTACAGAATAACGTAGACGCTTCTCTACGAGACGCTACGCGTAGCTTGCTTCCCCGGAGGGGTACGGCTTGCCGCAGGCTACCACAGAGGCGCAGTATTTCGACTCACTTCGACTACGCTCAGTACAAGTCGCTCAATAACCGGACACAGAGAAATGAGAGTTTGAGAGATATTTTGCGTAAGTCCTAATGTAAATAAAAAGTAGGGTGAGCAATTTGCCCACCCTATTTTTTGTAGAGAATGGTTAATCCAAAAATGAATTAAACCTTGGCTAATTCTGGGGTAGGACGCTTGCTGTTGCGAATTGATGTAATAGCCTCAGCATAATCTTTAGCCTTAAATACAGCTGAACCTGCGACAACTGCATTAGCTCCCGCTTCTAAAACTTGCCAGGTATTATTTGCCTTGAGTCCTCCATCCACTTCAATCCAAGGGTCAAGACCGCGTTCATTACACATTTGACGCAGCTTGCGGATTTTGGGTAACACACCAGGGATAAAGCTTTGACCACCAAAACCAGGATTTACGCTCATAATCAGTACTAAATCGCACAAATCTAGAACGTATTCAATTAGCTCTAGAGGGCTACCAGGATTAAGTACAACTCCAGCTTTCTTACCAAGCTCTTTAATTTGCCCCAAGGTGCGGTGCAGGTGTGGAGAAGCATTATGCTCACAGTGTACGGAGATAATATCAGCACCCGCCTTAGCAAATCCCTCTACATACTTTTCTGGCTCCACAATCATCAAGTGGACATCCAGTGGCTTGGTCGTAACCGGACGAATCGCCTCCACAATCAGAGGGCCTATCGTAATATTAGGTACAAAACGACCGTCCATGACATCAACATGAATCCAATCCGCTCCAGCCGCATCTATGGCGCGAATTTCGTCACCTAGACGACTAAAATCGGCTGATAAAATAGATGGAGCAATTACAATGGGCTTTTGAGATAGGTTTTGGGTCATGGCTAGTGGGTTTTTAAGCGTCCTCGTCTGTAAGCATTGTAACAAAACATTGAGCAAGACTCATAATTTTGATCCCGGCTTTTTTGGGGAGTGGAGAAGAAGCAAGGGAGCAGGGAGCAGGGGGAAAATATCTAATGCCATGCCAATGACCAATACTTCGACTTCGCTCAGTACAAGTGACCAATGACAAATAACAAATGACTAAAAAACTAACTTGGATAATTTGGGGATTAGGTGCTTCTTGTCTGAGTGCGCCGGTAATTGCTTCGGCTTTAGAATCTGCTCTAGGAACTAATGGCATTGATGCTTTGAGGCTACACCAAGCTCCTTATAATTTAATCGGTCGTAAGATTGCTATTGGTCAAGTGGAAATTGGTCGGCCCGGAATGCTTGGGTGGGATAAGGCGGTGTCTAAAAATCGCGCCATATCTTTAGCGGCGGTGTTCTTACGCAATGGGCCAGCTAAATCAAATAGTGGTGTTGACCCGCACGCTTACAATGTCGCTGGTATGATGGTCAGTCAAGACAAAGCTTTGCCGGGAGTTGCTCCGGGAGCGCGACTGTATTCCTCTGCGGTGGGTTCCACTAAAAATATGGGTCAGCCAGAAGAGTGTTTATCAGCCCAGCACATCGCGCTACAAAATGGTGGAGATGTCCGTGCCATTAACTTTAGCTTTGGTGAACCTCTGAGCCGCGATCCTAGACCAGAGGCTACTTTAGACGGCAATGCTTTGCTAACTTTATGTGTTGACTGGTCTAGTCGGGTTCATGATGTTTTGTATGCGATCGCAGGCAATCAAGGTAAGGGCGGTATTCCTATTCCTACAGATAATTTTAACGGAATAAACGTGGCTTTTTCATCCCGCCGAGGGGGAGTTTTTAACAAAGTAGATGTGGCTAATCTGGCGGGTGCTAATCAAGGAGTGAGTGGAAGGCTAGCTGGAAAGGAATTTAATCTTGATGGGCGTCGCGCTATCAGTTTAGTTGCTCCTGGGAATAACATTCCTTTGCTCAATCCAGATGGCAAACTGAACAAGGTTACAGGTACCAGTTTTGCAGCCCCTCAAGTTACGGCTAGTGTTGCTCTGTTGCAGGAATTTGCTGACAGACAGATGCGGACAAAGCAACCCCGATGGAGCATTGATTCTCGCCATCATCAAGTAATGAAAGCTGTATTGCTGAATTCAGCAGACAAAATCCAAGATAGCGGTGATGGCTTGAGGTTGGGAATGAGCCGGACGCTAATTGATAAACAAAATGAAAACTGGCTAGATTCTGATGCTTATAAAGATCCCACAATTCCCTTGGATGCCCAAATGGGAGCGGGTCATTTGAACGCATTTCGCGCTTATGAGCAACTTAGTAGTGGTCAATGGCAGCCATCAGCGGCTGTACCTGCCATTGGTTGGGATTATCGCACAGTCAATGCTGGAGCATCTGTTGACTATATATTAGCAAAACCGTTAAAACAGGGGAGTTTTGTTGCTGTCACCCTGAGTTGGGATCGATTGGTAGAACTGAACGATAAAAATAAAAACCAGCAATATGATGTGGGCGAAAATTTTCGCGATCGCGGCTTAAATAATCTCGACCTATACTTAGTAAAAGCTAATGCCCAAAATTCAGATGCAGGTGCTGTTTGCTCCTCAATCAGCCAAATCGATAGTGTAGAACATATTTTTTGCCCCGTTGCTGCTACTGGCAATTACAAAATCCGCGTCCAGTTTCGTCAAAAGTTAAATGAAGCTACTCAACCCTATAGTTTAGCTTGGTGGAGTGTACCTATCAATTGAAATAGGGGCAGCACATAACTGTTATCTGTGTCAACTGACAGTATTTTTCATCTATTTGCACAACACTCAATACTGTTCGGTTAAGGCAAGAGACTCGATAAATCGCCGTCTTTACAATAATCAGTCCTTCGTCCTGACGGTAATTTATCGCGTCTTTGGGGTCTATAGCTTTTCCTAATCAAATGAAGTACATCATAGCCCCCTCATCGCAAGCGATGAGGGGGTTGGGGGTGGGGTTCTTGTACCTCACTCAACTGATAACCGCTATATTATTTTCATCAAATAACCTTAACCAAACCGTGTTGGCACGACACTTTCATAGGGCGCATAGCCGTGTGTCCCTATAAAAGCTTGGTATTTCGTGAACTGAAAAGCGTGATTTTATCTTTAAAAACCAAGAGCGCTGGTTATTTTGCGATTAGGTAGTCTAAAATACTTTTATAGATAAATAGGAAAACTCCGAAAAATCGAGATTTTTCATAATTCATCTGCATAATCGCCTCAATTAGGAATTCACAACTCTAATCAGTTGTGTTTAATTCCTCTGAGTTCCTAAATTGCTGTTACAGAAACTGTAACAGTCCCATTTTTCTATTAGAGCAAATGCAATAGTTAATCATTGACACAGTATCTGCGTCAACCATGAACAGAGATCGGGAATCTTTGGCAAGTAAGGTGGTATAATGAATCAGCAGAAATCTAGTAGTCTGAGAGAAAATTTTATGCAAAGACGTTATGGTGTTAGTCTAGGCAGACGTTATGCTCTAGCAGCTGCAAGTGCTGTTCTCTTTGGTGTATTAGGGTATTCTCAAGTCGATAGCAATAAAAGCGCCCTTGCCCAATCTAGTTTGCCTCAGCCAGAAACTCCATTGCAAAAAAAAACACTCAAGACTGATGCAAAAATCATTGAGTCTAGCAATAAGTTTGGCTTCAAACTGTTTTCAGAAGTTCTGAAAAATGACCGGGAGAAGAATGTTTTTATCTCACCTTCGAGTGTTGCGATCGCTTTAGCTATGACCTACAACGGCGCTAGCGGCACGACTCAACTAGCGATCGCAAAAACTCTGGAATTACAGGGGCTGAATCTACCAGAAATTAACTCCTCTTACAAGGCGGCATTAAAACAGCTTTTAGACAATTCTGATCCGAAAGTGCAACTGAAGATTGCTAACTCACTTTGGGCAAATCAAGATGTTAGCTTTCGGCCAGACTTCCTCCAGAGAACGCAGGATTTCTATCAAGCTAAGGTCAGCAATTTAAACTTTCAAGATGCCGCCGCGCCTAGTATTATCAATAACTGGGTAAAAGAGAATACTAATGGTAAAATCGATAAAATAATTGAAAAAATTGAACCCCTTGACGTGTTGTTTTTAATTAATGCCATATATTTTAAAGGAAAATGGAGTAAGGAATTTGATAAAAATCAAACCGCTCAATACCCCTTTTACATCACACCTAGCAGGCAAAAACAACTCCCGATGATGTCACAGGACGGTGACTATAGATACTATGAAAACAATCAATTACAGGCAGTTAGTTTACCTTACGGTAAAGATGGTAAATTCAGCTTTTATATATTCCTACCCAAACAGAACTCTAACCTGAATGCCTTCTATCAAAACTTGAATGTTGAAAACTGGGAAAAATGGATCACCCGGTTCAGCAAACAAAAAGGGTTTATTCGCCTACCCCGCTTCAAAACAGATTACGACGTTACACTCAATGATGCTTTGAAAAGTTTAGGCATGGAAGAGGCTTTCAGCAACAAAGCCAATTTTTCCGGCATGGGTAAGAATTTTGCCATTAGCCAAGTTAAGCATAAAACTTTTGTCGAAGTGAACGAAGAAGGCACCGAAGCGGCTGCGGCTACTTCAGTGGGAATAGTAGCAAGATCTTTGAGAGATGAACCAGAACCATTCCGAATGATTGTTGATCGTCCCTTCTTCTGTGCCATTAGGGATAATCAGACGGGAAGTCTTTTGTTTATGGGTTCCATCATTGAGCCGCAGTAAAAAATCCAAATTTCTTCATTTTGAATTTTGAATTTTGAATCAAATTCTAAGGTAATGTCGCTTCAGAAATGCTTAGAGTGTTTTTGGCATCAGCTTTCGGGGAATCGTTTGCTGCAATGGATGCAGTTATTTCCCCAGTGGTGCTGTCGTCTGTCTCACTGGTTAGCGCTCCAGGACGTAGAGCGCTTAAAGCAGTCTTAATCACAACAGCTGTGGGTACTGCCACAATTACACCCAACAGCCCGCCAATTCTTGCCCCTGTCAAGACTGAAATTAAAATCCAAACTGGATTTAAACCCGTAAAACTGCCTAAAATTCGGGGGGCAATTAAGTTTTCGAGAATTTGCTGTACAATCAGTGCTGCTATTAAGACTCTCACACCCATTGAGAAATCTTGCAGTGCTACCAATAGTGTAGTCAGGGCGATACCTACAGAACCGCCAAAGGGCACGAGAGCCATTAGACCAATAGTTAGGCCAAATAGTAGACCGAATGGCACTTTCAGCCACAAAAAGGTAGGAATGAGGGCTGATGCCATGCAAGTCGATAAAATCAACTGGGTGATGAAGAAATTTTGGAAGCTTAGGCGGACTGTTTTGGAAAAAGGATCGCGAAATTTAGAGGGTAGCCATTCTACTAAACTTTCCCAGAGTTCACCCCCATGCTGTAAAAGGTAGAAAGTCAAAACCATCGTCAAGAGAATATCTAGCAGACTAGTGACTGTAACTACTGCTAGATTTAAAACTTGTCCAGCGATCGCTTGCAATTGTCCCTTGACGCGATCGTTGATTTGCACTACCAGAGCATCAAGGTTAATCGGTAAACCATAAGTCTCAGCTTTTTCGTTTAATATCATTAACTGCGAGCGTCCAGAGTCGATCAACTCTGGCAAACGAGCTACCAGTTGTTGAGCTTGGGTAAGGGCCAATGGAAAAAGTGTCACACCCAAGGCCAATAAAATCGATAAAGCCAAGAGAAATACTAAGATAGCGACTTGCTCTCGCCTAGCACCATGATGCTCCATCCAGCTCACGGGGTAGTTGAGCAGAAATGCTAGCACTGAGGCTCCAACTAAAATGACTATGAGAGAATGGAAATAATCAAAAAATACCGAAAGTGCCCAACCATTAAGAACTAGTAGCGGAAGGAATAACGCGATCGCCCCGATTCGCGCTATTGGTGTGAATGTTTGCCACCAGTCGAGTAGCTTGCGTGTCTGCATTTTAAGCTGATTGCTGGATACAACTAAATGAAATCTTTCTTTACAGATTATTATCTCTAACTATATGAGTCTTATTCATCCTTCTAGTTTAGGAGTTAGACTAATTCCAATGGAAAATTTTGAACCGAAAGAGAATGGGAAGTTGGGAAGTGGGGGAGCAGAGGGGAAAGAAGTAATTTTTAATTCTCCCCCTTGCACCCAGCAAACAGCCCCTCTGCCTCTTCTGCCCAATTCCCAATCACCAATACCCAAAACACAGTTGCTTTTATATTTGATTCCAATCATCGGCTTTTTTCCGTCCTTGTGGACTCTCTATCGGGGCCAAGGGAGTCGGGAACAACTTGCTATTAGCCGTCTCTCTATAACCTTGGCGCTTACTTGGCTGTTGGGATATCTATTATTAGCTACCGGAGCAGCAACTTCAGATTTTTTTCCGCTACGTCTTTTTATCCTGAATAGCTTTCTTACGTCGGGTTACTTTTTAGTAAGTGTCTGGTTGATTTTGCGCCTGATACAGGGTAAACCTGGGCGTTTACCAGGGTTTACTACTTTAGCTGAACGAGTACTGGGAAAATACTTATCTTAATTTTTTTGGGGTGAGAATTTTTCAGTAGTTTTACTTATTTCCTAAAAAATTACTGTTGATTTATCTATATATCTAGTCAAATCCAGTTTATTATTGCCATACTTCAGTAAAACATCTCTAGGTTGGCCCAAAAAAAGGAAAAATGTTGCTATAAGTGTTGTGGTTGACACTACATTAAAAAAATTAGCACTGATAATTAAGAGTTAGTTATTATGGGTTGATTTGTTTAGATGTTTTTAGTTTGCAAATTTACCGAATTTGATTAGTGAGTAAGTGTGAGGAAGTCTGTGACCATTCAAAGAAGTTCGGCGGAAGAAAACCAGTCGGGAAAAGCCTCAAAGTCCAGTAAAAGAATTCCCCTTTCCCATAACTCAAAATCCGGGCGTTGGCTGTGGTTTTGGGTAGGGATGAGTGGAATTGCAATGGTGTCAGCAACAGCAGGGGCGCTTTTGGCGGTGTCTTTGAACAGTACACCTTTGCAACAAGCCCAGCTTAGTCCACAAGATGAGGCGGTCTTTGATGGCGATCGCATTTCTGGAGGTGGGCTGCGATTTTCAGAATTAACTCGTCCGGTGAATCTCTTGGTTATGGGGATGAGTGTACTTCCTCCAGATGTCCAAAATCCTCCCGAAGAAACCAAAAACCTGAGATATCTGCCCCAGGTAAACTCCTTTGATGGTCTTGCTGATGTGATGCTCTTGGTCAAATTTGATCCAGAGACTAAAAAAATAGTTATGCTCTCCGTTCCCAGAGATACCCGTACAGAAATAGAGGGGTATGGGATGAAGAAAATTAATGCCGCCAATGTTGAAGGTGGGCCAGCTTTGACTGCCAGAACCGTCAGTAATCTTTTAGGTGGGGCAGGAATTGATCGCTATGTGCGAATTAATGTTCTGGGAGTTGCCAAGCTGCTCGATGCTTTAGGGGGCGTAACAGTCTACGTCCCCAAAGATATGAAGTACCAAGATGATTCTCAGCATTTGTACATCAATTTGAAGGCGGGTAAGCAGCATCTCAACGGTGAGCAGACAATGCAATTACTGCGGTTTCGCCATGACGAACTCGGTGATATTGGTCGGATTCAGCGGCAGCAAATGGTCATGCGTGCCTTGATGGATCAAACACTTAACCCCGCTACTGTTGCTCAATTACCTAAGGTTCTTGAGGTAGTTAAAGACCACATTGATACCAATTTGACGGTTGAAGAGTTAGTGGCGCTAATGGGTTTTGGGGTGCGGACAAATCGCTCTAATATGCAAATGTTAATGCTGCCAGGTCGCTTTAGCGAGAAGAGTGAGTTTGATGCTAGCTATTGGTTGCCCAACAAAAATGGCATTGCCAAACTGATGGCTCAACACTTTGGTTTGGAGTCAGAACAAGAACAGCAGGCGACTGCGACTGACCCAGGCTCTTTGCGTGTAGCAATTCAAGATAGTACAGGTGGCGATCGCTCTAACCTCCGACCATTAATTACAGCCTTGGAAAAATCTGGATATCGCAACATCTATATAGCTAAGGCATGGGGTGAACCTCTAGATGTGACTCATATTGTCGCCCAGCAAGGAGATGGTGACAGTGCCGAATCAATTCGTGACACTTTGGGGTTTGGTGAAGTACGTGTGGAAAGTACTGGCAACCTTGGCTCAGATATCAGTATCCAAGTAGGTCAGGATTGGTTGCAACAAAAATCTATTTTGGAGGAGTCGCTAACACCCTAAAGTGATGAAATTCATACATATTTTTAACTGGACTGTTTACACTGGCTGAAATACTTCTGCTGAGAGTGAATTTATTATCTGGCTGAGTTCTTGGAGTTTAGCTGCTACTGCACCATTGGTTAATAATTCTTCTGCCTTAGCTAAACCCTCTGGCATATTTTGACAAATACCACTCCGCCATAGGTAAAATCCGCCATTCCACAATGCTGTTTGCATTAGTTCGCCTGGTTCACCTGCCAAAACCTTCTGAATATCCGCCACCAGTTCTTCAGTAGTTCCAAGGGGTACGTTCTTGGTAGTAAAGCCGTAATCACGCGGTACGAGGTGCAATCGTTCTACCTCTTGGGATGCTACGGATGGAGATAAGCTGATAATCGCAGTGCGATCGCGCGGTAAATCACAACTACCTTCCAATCCTTTCACTAATGTAAATTTTGTTACTCCCCGCAGCCCCAAAGCTATCTGAAACATCCCTTCTGTCGGCGGATGAACAAACCCAGCAATTACGTGAGCATCCCCGGCATAAGGACACCAGATTAGCTCCATTGTCGCCAATGGCGGACGTTTACCAAGTTGGTCGCGGTACTCCCAAATACTTGTAGTCAAGGGAAAATGCTGAGGTAGATAAATAAAGCCGATTCCCGTTTGCTCAAACACTTGCTGAGTTTTGGCGAGTGGTAGGCTAGTCCAATCGACTCCTAAACCCTGCCAAATATCTATTAGGGGCAAGCCGTACTTAGTTGGGAGGCGATCGCCACCGTGCATTATCACTGGTTGTCCAACTGCGGCGAGTATTAAAGCTGTTACCGGACTAATTGGTGCTGTGCGGGTTCTGCCATCATAGGGGATACCAAGAGCGATCGCTGTTTGACCAGAGCCGAATGGTTGCAGTTTTGGCCCTAGTTCATCATAAGCATCCAACATTCCCGCTAACTCTTCTCCTGTGGGGCGTTTGATTCGATGAGCAATCAAAAACGCTCCGATTTGGGCTGGTGTAGCTTCACCCAGCAGCATCATTTTAGTGGCGGTGGTTGCTTGGGCGCGAGTTAAATTCTCGCTTGTGTGGTTTCCGCTACCTACTTTTTGTAGTAATTCCCTAAATACATTGCTCATTTGTCCTATGTCCAATTGTCAACTATCATTTGTCCATTGTCCTTTCTGAAAATGACTAATAACCAATGACTAATGACTAATGACCAATGACTAACGCTCTTCTATGACTCTCACAAGATAAAAATCAGAAACCTTTGTTGTCACTAGTTTCTATAAATCTAGGGGTAGGTTGGGTTGAGGAACGAAACCCAACGCCAATAATCCTTATTTTTGTTGGGTTTCACGTTGTTCAACCCAACCTACAAATATTTGATTTTTTCAGAGTAATAAAAGAGCGCTAATGACGCTTAAGAAACCGATCGCTGCTGATTAATTTGTAAGCGGATATTTTCGCGCACAAGTTGCCAAAAGTGCTTGATGGGGGGAATTTGGAGCCGATCTTGAGTTGTTACCATAACCACCCGACGAGTCAAACTGGAACCATCTGCTAAACCACTAGTAGTATTACTGGCTAAGGAACGAATCGCCAGGGTAGGGTCAAGACGAGCTTCAACTAATGCTGATTGAGGTAGCAAAGCTATTAGTTCTCCTTGGCGTACCACTCCCCGGAAAGCATCTAGGGTATTTACCTCTAAAGCTGCCTGGAGTGTAGCTTCCATTCGCTCAAATCTATCTTGTATTAGACGCTGCATCCCATAACCATCTTTAAAAACCACTTGGGGATAACGAATTAGCTCCGACCAAGAGACGAATTCATATTGAGCTAGGGGATGATTGGCTGCGGTTAAAACTTCTATGGGTTCATCATAAAGTACTTCTACCACCATTTCTCTACCAGTGGTTAAAAAGCGATTATTCATCACAATTGCTAAATCCACCAATCCATCTTTGAGGACTTTCAGGGCGCGATCGCTTCCCAATGAAGTCACCCGCAATTGCACATTTGGATAATCATAGCAAAATTTTTGCAACACTGGGGGTAAGTAAGATCCGCATATTGAATGAATCGCGGCAATGCAAAGTTCTGGTTGCTTTCCGGCGATTAAATCAGCTAATTCTTCTGTAGCTGTCTGCCATTCTTGGCAAATTTTGCGGGCACGGGGTAGTAAACATTCACCTCCCAGCGTTAATTTTGCATGACTATTTCTGTGAAACAGTTCTACACCCAAATCTGCTTCTAATGCCTGGATTTGGCGACTAATCGTTGATTGGGTAACACCAGATGTTCGCGCTGCTTGTTGAAAGCTGCCGGTTTGTGCGATCGCTAGAAAGGCTTGCAACTGCTCTAGGCGCATTTTTATGTAGCCTGAATTACATTTATCAGTTTCATTAAGTTAACGGTTTTTTATCAGCAATTTAGTATAGTTTGTTACAGTATTTTTTATCTGATTTACATTTGTCTAAATCAGTTTTTACCGTCTTTGTCATCAATTATCCGCTTTGCACGGATTTTTTCGGAAAATATCGCCAAAAAAGACTTGACTATTTTCTGCTGAAATATATGAATTTTTAGATAAGATTTTCAAGCCATCACATTATGCGATGGATTATCAAGTGTCAGTAACACAAGTTTCTGCCCAACTTCAAGCAGATAGCTGTGCAACTTGCAGATAAGGCTGCGATCGCGTCATACTTGCATTTACTAATTACGAATTATGTTGATTATTTCTAGTCTGTCTGCTGCACCGCAGTGTTAGGCTGCTGGCGTTGGGCAACCTGAATTAACAACCTCAATGCGTCATTCACCGTTTTATCATTAGGAAAAGCTTGGGCAACATCGGGATCTAAAAGTACTAAATTCGTTCCCTGACGATACCCCTCAATATACTTGCCTCTGATGCCTCCCTCCATCTGAGCAAAATCGTACTCAGAACGTAATTCGTCTTCCATTTCATTCTCAATTTCTTTCTTCATAAAACCTTTTCTCCTGACGGGTGGCTTTTCGAGCGCTGATAATTCGTACTTTTTCTCCTCGATCGGTGTGTGCAACGACTAAGAGTTGTCCAAACCTAGATACACCAATGATAATGTAACGACTTTCCCCAATAGAATGGTCAGGATCGGGAAAGGTCACAGATAGCGGGTCGTTAAACACGGTTGCGGCTTCCAGAAAGGAAATACCATGTTTCTCAAGGTTTAACGCCACTTTGTCTGGGTTCCATTCAAATTCCATGTCAAATGCTCTTGCCGTCTACTTAACTTCACTGGAACGGTCTAGCATACTAAATAACCTGTGACAGTTCTTTTGCTTTTTTTAGAAGCAATTCAGCCCTTGAAGTTAAAAAGCTTTCATAATCGTCTGTAAACACATTAATTGGGCAAAAATGCGTTGCCAATATTTGATCAAGAATCTGATCATCAGTAGGCATTTCAGAACGATACTTACTAGGTGATTGATCTTTAATTTTGTTGTTATCGGTTCTGGAAAGCACTGAGAAGTTGGCCAGACAATTGATTTGTTCATCCTTATATTTTTCTAATCTTTGTAGATGGGCTTTAGGAAAGATATGATGAAACTCTTTTCGATTGCCTTGAGATAAAACATCCTGTAAAGATATATTTGTACCCTGAATAAAGTTTAAGGGTTTAGCCTGTCCTAGAAGGAGAATGAAAGTATTAGTTGCCACTGAAGACATTCTGAAGACATTTTTTGTGAAAAAATCAGTGTCTAACGATACGTCAAAATCACCGAGATTATGAGCTTTACCAGCCTTAAGTTTCTGAATTTCTAGCAAATCTTGATCAGTACTTTTAGCTCCTCCTCTTGCATATCTCTGAGAAAAACATGCACGCCAAAACCACCTTTTGATAACTTCATATTGATCTTGAGGAATAGGGGGAGGTTGTTTTTGTGAAGAAGCGAAAAATGCCGTGAGAACAGTTAAGATATTCTCCATTGGTAGAAGCTTGAGAGAGAAAACATTTAAATCAGTTTTTAGAAAGTCTATAGCTCTAAATATACCTATCCTGATTTCATCAAACTTTTCTCTTACTGCACTACCGGGAAGCTCCATAAAATTCTCTGGGTCAGCACGATTCATTACTACCGCAGAAGAACACTTTAGAAGTAAATCTGAACCGATTTCCTTAAAGCCAAATGGTTGTAACTCTTCAGTAAGTTCCTTAAACTTTTCCTGGAGATCAAAATCTTCACTCCAGTTCCATACAGATAAAAGCTGAAAAGTATCTAATTCAACACCTTGTCGATTTATCCTCTCAAAAACAGTTGCAACGTATTTTCTTTCCTCGCTTTCAAAACGTTCCACCGGTATTCGAGATTTTGTAAATTTCTCAACTAAGTTGTCTATTTGCTGTGCTAAATTTTCATCTAAATTTCTAGTTAGTTGTCTATATATAGGAGAATTAAAAACATATTTTAGCGGAAAAAACTTCTGGCTGTCATAATTTGTAAAATCATCTAGGTGCTTAAATGGAACTGATTCTTTACTATTAAGTTCAAAGAACAAATTTGTCCAATCAGTTCCTTCCTCCTCTTCAGCAATAAGAGAGTTTTGAAATATCCCAAAAATAGAGGTTATTCTTTGCTGCCCGTCAAGAACGTAATCTATAGGGTACTCTGGATCATTCTCAGGAAGCCTGTAAGGGCCAAGATTTCTTTCAGTTCGTAGAGGATTTCTAGTTCTCCAAAGTAATACAGAGCCAAAAGGGAAACCCTTATAAATACTGTCTATAAAATAGGCAACGCGATTTGGTTCCCAAACAAAACCTCTTTGAAAAGATGGAATCTTGATTCTTCCTCTTTCCAAATCATTAATCAAGTCTTTAATAAAGTAATAAGTGTCAGCCATAAAAAAACTACTAGCTAAATGCCATATTGTAACTCAAAAAGCCAGAAATCGCTGATTATGGGGATAATATTTGTCAGAGGCTGTTTGTAGTAAAATTGTTATACAGTAAGAGCTACAGAGTTATTTGAAAAATATCTTGAGCTATATTTATAACTGTCAGTAACCCCGGTCTAAAGACACGGGGCTTGCAAGAGAAATCAAGCAAGCCGTATTGACCAGATCACCTAGCAATAGGTAGCCTTTATTCGAGTCATGACACCCTGGAATGCGTAGCTAGTTCCCTGCTCTGTCATTTGCAATTAAACAGTCTTAAGGTCACTGAGACAGTGTTGCAAATTTAAAAAGCTCAGATAACAAGATCGAAGCTAACATTACCCGTTTTACGGAGTTTTTCAACTATGTCTAATTACGTTTTTATCATCGATACAAACAAGAAACCATGTAACCCCGTTCACCCTGGAATGGCACGTCAATTACTCAAATCTGGACAAGCTGCTGTTTGGAGACAATACCCGTTCACATTGATTTTAAAAGCAGAGTCTAACGAGTCAACACGACCAATTCAACTCAAAATTGACCCCGGTTCTAAGACAACTGGAATCGCGTTAACTCAAGAGGTAATGGTAATTTTTGCGGCTGAACTCTCTCATAGAGGGCAAGCAATCAAAGCCTCTTTAGAGTCAAGAAAAGGTATTCGTAGAGGGAGAAGAAGCCGTCATACTCGTTATCGTCAAGCTAGGTTTTTAAATCGTATCCGTCCTAAAGGTTGGCTAGCTCCAAGCCTACAGCACAGAGTTGAGACAACATCAACATGGGCTAATAAATTAATCCGATTTACTCCCATAGCTGGGATATCGCAAGAATTAGTTCGGTTTGATTTACAGCAAATAGAGAACCCGGAAATATCGGGAATCGAGTATATGCAAGGTCAACTAGCTGGCTATGAAGTGCGCGAATACTTGCTAGAAAAATGGGATAGAAAATGTTCTTATTGTGGTTCTGCAAATATCCCTTTACAAGTTGAACACATTCAACCTCATGCTAAGGGGGGAAGTAACAAAATATCAAATTTATGCCTCGCTTGTGACTCATGTAACAAGAAAAAAGGCACTCAGGATATTAAACTTTTCTTGGCTAAAAAGCCGGAAGTTTTAAAAAAGATTTTGAGTCAAGCTAAAAAACCTTTGAAAGATGCTGCTGCTGTTAACTCTACCAGATGGGCATTATTCAACCGACTGAAAGCAACAGGATTGCCAGTAGTTACTGGGTCAGGAGGCAAAACAAAATTCAATAGAACTCGACTTCAATTACCTAAAGCTCATTGGATCGATGCCGCTTGTGTCGCGGATATTGATAGTTTGAAAGTATTGATAACCAAACCGCTATTAATCAAGGCAACAGGGCATGGCACTCGTCAGATGTGTGGGACTGATAAATTCGGCTTTCCTACAAGACATAGAACCAACAAGCAAATGCATTTTGGTTTTCAAACTGGAGATATTGTAAGAGCAGTTGTAAAAACTGGGAAGAAAGTTGGTACTTATATTGGTCGAATAGCAACTAGAGCGACGGGCAGTTTCAATATCACGACCAATAAAGAAAAAGTTCAAGGAATCTCACATAAATACTGCAAATCTATACACAAAAAAGATGGTTACTCATTTGGGCAAATATCCACGGCGAATAAATTCGCCGTTGGCACTTCCTCCACTGTCTGAAGCCAAGTGGCTTCCGTGCCGTTCGGTGTTGTTCTTGTGAAATCTGGGTTTGACACAATTGCTGATACAAATCACTCTTGTTACCTCCCCATCGTTGTTTAATAAAAATTACCACTCAGCCAAAGCGATCGCTATTCCTTGTCGCAAATCTGGTGTGAGTGCGGTATTTTTTGCTAATTGCTGCAATTGTTGATATGCGGCTTCCCTATCCAAATTTTTTAATGCCGCGATCGCATGTAGTCTCACGGATGCATTAGAATCAGCTAGCAGTGAAATCAATGGTGCAATAGCTTGTATTTTGCCTAACTGTCCTAAAGACAAGGCGATCGCACTTTTGACACTAACAATTTCTGTGGCTGGATGCTGCGTTAGCGAAGCTCGCCGAAGGCATCGCAGTATTTGCAGTAAAATTTCTGCGGCTTGTGTAGTTTGCGACTTTTGGACTCGCCCCAAAACTGTAACAATTTCTTGCCAAAGTGTCTCTGAAGTGCTTTGATTAAATGCTGTTTGCAAATATTCCAAACTGGATAGTGTCCCCAGCCAACTTAAAGCGCGGATGGTTTCTAATTGCAGCGTTTTCGGTGTCTGGGGTGAAATCAGCAAATCAAATAAATGTTTTGCAGCGTCATCACAACCCATCCGAGAAAGGGAAACTGCGGCTGCACAACAAACATCAATATTAAAGTCGTAAAGCTTGGGTTGCAGTCTCGTCACCAAATCTAATGCTTCGCGTAAGTCGGGGCGAAAACCTAAACCAAGTATTGCTGCACGCCTAACTGTGGCGGCTATATCATTTAAAGCGTTTAACAATACTGGTGGCACACGTTCGTCATGAAAACTGCTGAGGGCTTCAATTGCAGCAGTGCGGATTGTTGCTTGTGAATCTTGCACTACACTCAACAGTGGTGTGATGGTTTCTGTTTGGGGAATGCAGGAAAGCGATCGCACTGCTAAAAGCCTTGTATCTTCATCTGCTAGAAGTTCAGTTAGTGAAGTAATCGCAACACTACCTATTTGCGCTAGTGCTGTAGCTGCGATCGCTTTAAGTTCTTCATCCTCATCGGTTTTCAATAAGTCAACCAAGGGTGCGATCGCTTCTGGGTGCTGAAATTCGCCTAAAGCCCGTGCTGCATACCAGCGTAATTCTTCTTCTGCATCTTCATCTTCTAATATCTCAATGAGTGGTGGGATGGCAATATTTCCCAAGTGAGTCAACACCTTGGTCATTTCCCAGCGTTGCTGAAAATCCCCCATCTCTAAGGTTGAAAGTGTTAATTTCAGAAGATATTCTCGATTTTTAACTATTTCTGGATGTTCCGAGTCTGTCCCTAAAATTAATTGTTGTAAATATTGAATTAGTGATGACCAATCAGCCGTGTCATGTGCTGTCTGGGCTTGCACTAAAAGCTGGTTGATATTACTCACGATACCCTGAATTCTATTGTTTAACAAACTTTGGGGGTTTAAGTCCCCTGCCTAAGAAGGGCAGCACGTTTTGTGTCGGGGTTAAATCCCCGTTACAAAACGTAATTGCGAATTGCGTTAGCGCAGCGGTAGCGAGTCATCGTTCGCTTTTAG
>Ga0209591_10001476_pt1 | contig 29059 bp, 42 predicted proteins | sample MAT01_FD_187207 | JGI IMG/M metagenome (GOLD analysis project Ga0209591, IMG submission 187207) | Freshwater microbial communities from Lake Fryxell liftoff mats and glacier meltwater in Antarctica - MAT-01 (SPAdes) (version 2) | ecosystem: Environmental > Aquatic > Freshwater > Ice > Liftoff... | reverse complement strand
GTAGTCGTAGCCATTCCTTTAGTCCGGGGGCATGGCGCGAATAGGCAATATCCATGAAACTCCTTAGTAACTGAAAACAGAATAACCCAACTCTCTTGACAATGCAACAATAAGAGTGCAATACTGTTAACAGAGATTAGGTTTCACGAGAGGCCAAATGCGAAACCTAGACGTACTTTACTCAGTACTCAGATGGTCAGAAACAGGCGAGTCGGCTTACCTGTTTCCCACCGCCGCCGAAGCCGAAACCCAGCGCAGCCTATGGATGGCAGCGCTAAAGGATCGCTATGACGACGGCGAACCCAAGCTAGTTGAGCGCTCAAGGGAGTCTGATGGCAGTGGGGGGGATTATGTTAACGAGCATATCGCCGATCCGCTCACGCCGAGCGAGGTTGTAGAACACGCAATCGGCTCTCTTTGCTATCAGGAATGGGAGGCCGCAACCCACGGCGAAAACATACGCTGGGGGGATCTGCCACAGTCATAAGGCTATCTGGAACTGACCTGATCTCTATTATCCTGTTCCGCTATTACAGCAATAAGGACTTTCCCAAATGACTGATTTCCTGCCTTTTTTACCTGAGAAGTATGTGCTCCCATCCAACGGATCTAGTGGTGGTGGCCGCTATCTCAACCTCGGCAAGATTCCGGAAGGGAAGCCGTTTAAGTTCCGCATCCTCCCCACCCTCCCACATCCACTACTGTTGGGGTGGATGTATTGGACTGTTAACAATAAGCCCTGCCGACTGCCATTCATCGAAGATGTCCCAGGTAACGGACGGCCTGCACACACACCCGACGATATTCGGATCGGTGAGGACGGCCTACCCGACAAAATCAAGCACTTTTGGGCGATCGCCATTTGGGACTACGAAGCGCAGCAGGTTAAGCTGTTTGAGATCACCCAAGCGACAATCCAAGAGGGTATCAGGGGGCTTTGCAAAGATCCTGATTGGGGGAATCCTAACGGCTATGACATTAAGATAACCCGCTCGGTGAGCGGGAAGCAGACGAAATATGTTGTTAGCCCCGGCAAAGAATTTGTGACACCGCCCGAAGCCCTTGCAGCCTTGGCAGCAAGTCCAATCAATCTAGAGGCACTGCTAACGGGGGGCGATCCATTCAGCACAACCGCCGCCACGGCCATTGCATCAGAGGCAGACGGCTCCGCTAAGCCTGTAGTGTTTCGGACTCTTGAAAGAACAGCGGCGATCGACGCGCTCAAAGCATCAGCCAAATCCGCCGGGTTTAACACCGCTGCCAAGGTTAGCCAGTTCATCACCTCACAAGAGGGCACCTTTACCACGTTTGAGGCTCTGACCTTCGCAGAGATTGCAGACTACACCGCAATCTTCAATGGCCTAGCACTCACACCGCCCGCCGCGCCAATCGGCAATCAGGAAATCGCTGAGTACGAGGAAATCCCGTTCTAACGCCCCCACGCAGTCTCTACAGCCCCGCCAATGAGCGGGGCTTTTTGTTGCGCGATCGCCCTCCCCCCGGCGCAACAGCGATCGCCAAACACACAAAAAAAGAGGCGATCGCGCCCCCTTTTCTGCCGTCCCTCGCATCCTTCCGATCTCCTACACCCGTTCATCCTTATATCGTTTAATCTCTTTATAGCTATATAACTATTCAACTTCAGAACTATACACCTATGAAAACTCAATCACTTCAGGGCTATATAGTGGTATACTCTCACGATAGATTCGGTGTTCCGGGTTCTCACTTGTTTGTTTTGCTGTCTTTTCCTAGGGCTGCAACCATGCGATCGATGTCTGGAGCGTAGAACCGATCGCGCCCCATAAACCATGGTTGCCCGCCGAACTTGCGGTATAGCGTCGCTGTGCTAGATGGTACGCCGCGCTCTTTTAGTACGTTGGGCAAGTATTTCTTTTCGATGCCGTGCTTAATCGTTCCATCGGCATATTCTCCTATAATCATGCCTTGTAGTGGGTGTGTGAGAGTTTCCCAGATTTCGGCATCGCTTGGGAGTGGTTTGTTGAGGTGGCAATCCCGGCGATCATGGGCGATCGCTAGCAGGACTAATGTCTCTCCAAAAGTGAGCGATCGCCGCCATTGTGTGACCAGTGTGTGACCGTTGCCAATGTCGATCCGTTTCCAGGCTTGCCATGTTCGGCGTGTAAAAGTTCGGGCGGCTACTGCACAAGCGCAGTGATAGGCGTATTCATCGCTTACGCGCAGGTCTGGGTTTTTTGCGTCGAAGGCTTGGATTATTTGCTGCAGATTCATGAACGAGACTCCTAAAGTTTTGCTGTAATTGTTGGACGGTTTTGAGTTGGTTGTGATGGCCTAGGACGGGATCGAGTTTGTCTTTTATCCAGTGATCGGGGCTGTGGATCTCGTTATGGCAGTCTCCACAAACCGGGAAAATGTCACGGCCTGGGATCTCCCTGTCACGTATTGCACCACGGCCATCTTTATATCTAACGTGATGAACTTCAACGGATGGCGCTTTGCAACACCAGCAACACAGCCGATTTGTGTTGGCATGGGCGAACTTGGCGATCGCTTGCCAGTGTTCGCCATAGCGGCGGCTAAAATCAGGAGTTATGGGCATTGACGATCGCCCATAATGCGTTTAAGGCGTTAGGTGATATATCCTGACCCGTTAGCTCTTTGTAGCAAAGCACGAGTTCTTCATCCGTTAGATCGCGCCCCTGTTGCTCGTTTGTCTCTAGGTTTAGCTGCCTCAAGGCTTGGTAGGTGGATGCAAGATCAGGATTTTCTAATGATGGCGCGGCGGGTTTCCATCCCTTTGGTTGCTCCTCAAACAAAGGGATCTCATAGCGCGGTACACGGCAAAACCCACCGGGCGGCAGAAGGCAAAGGGCAATAGGTTCGTTCAGGCTGATCCCCGTCAACGCCGTTAGCTGAGCTTTAGCGCTCTCCCTCAGTGCAGTAGGAACCTGGTATTTTAGGAGATCGTCGATTGACTCATATTCTCCGCAACGGGCTAAGGCAATAAAGCTGATGGAATCCATCACCCCCGTATTCCACCCCCAATCCTGACAGCGACTTGTATGGCTACTCACCCGCAGCCGAACATTGGCAGACGCGCCCTGTAGCAATAACTGCTGAGTCGCCATCCCCCACCATTTATGATCGCGCTTGATCCCGTCGCTACCCTCAATCCCAGCATTCTGTGCGTGTGAAAGGATCAGGTTATTTTCGTCAACATATAAGCTAATCCCTTTGTCTGTAGTCTCATCGCCGTCATATCGCGATTCAACCCGACGCATCAGCACCTCGATTAGAGCGATCGCCCTGTCCATTTTGCGCGGGCTATTAGCTAGGACGTACTGCACACCGGGAACAGAAAAGCGGCGATCGCCCTTGCCATCAATGATGAAAACTTCGCGCCCTGCAGCTAGATCATGCAGAATCGACTGGATTAATATTGTAGTTTTGCCGGATTGCGTTTTAGAGACAAAGCCTATGTGCCTTGGATAATCGCTAATCTCTTTGGCAAGATCGCGGAATGCTGGTAGAGCGTCGTTGTGCTGATCGTCTAGATATTCCTGCTCCCAATCCACAGGGTTAGGCGCGATCGCCGGGGAATACTCAGTGCTACTAGCGATCGGCATTGATGCAACATCTACGGTGGCCACCTCAGTACGTTTAGCCGTTTGGCGTGGCCGTGGAAGATTGACAGGTAGCTTCAACTTTTCGACCATCAAAGCAGCTAACGCCGGATCGCTGCGGTGGATTGTTGCGACTAGATTATGGACTTCCGCCAACCCTTGCATTTTCTGCGCTAGTGCAGCCTTTGCATGGGTTTGTTCGACCTGAGTTTTAATAATTTGCTGGCTAGACTTATTCATCGCTTGCTGATATTGTCGTGCCTCGCCAGTCAACTTACTAGCGACTAGCACAGAAAACCCACCTAGGCTTACAGCGCTAACCACAGATACAGTCTTGACCGCTCTAGGCAATTGCCCAGCAAACACCGCTGGCAATAGCACCGCAAACAACGCACCCGCCACACTAGCGCCCCATAGCGCAAGATTCTGGCGATATGCCGCCCCAAGAATTCTTCGTTCAGTTTCAAACATATCAACCTCCCACCGCCATGCCGATCGCAACCGCCAAAAGGATAACGGCGATCGCCCATCCTGCAATCCCACCCGATGCGCCCGCCATATTCTTGACACTAAAGCTCTCACGGCTAAGCGCAAAATCTAAGCCAATCGGTACGGCACCAATAAGAATCGCCCCAAGCGCAAACAGGATTAATAGCAACATCGCCAACCGTAGCGCCGGGTAGGCGACCATTAAATGACCAGCGAGAACGAAAACGGAAAAACCGGAAGTACCTAGCGAAATAAAAAGGAATGGGTTCTTTTTCATGTCAGTTGTGCTCATTTCCATAATGTTTTTGCACCTCTTAGCGCCTCTTCGTAGCCGTCGATTTCGGCTTGTTCTGTAGCAATTGTTAACCCATGCTCCATCAATGCTTTTCTAAAATCACCCTCACTTTTAGCGATTGTCTTAGACGTTTGCATAAAGTTCTTTTCGTGCGTAACAGTATCTTTGTGCATTTCAGCGATCGCTTTTAACTGCGCAGCCCTAGAGGTGACAATTTGCTTGTGCATCTTTGCCGCCATGGTCATATATTCTGCGCGCTTAGCTTCTGCCGCCGCCGCGCCTTGTGATGGCGCTGGTAGTTTGTGCAATCCTTGAGCAACACGCTTCACATCGCCTTGCACAACCTCACCCGGCCTCAAGCCCAGCGGATCGGCGCGCCCGGTTGTTACGTTGCTATAGCTGCTGTCAAACTTTGCAAAACCACCAAAAAACATGAGCAGTCCTATTGATAAAGTGTCTGATTTCTTTGCTGCTGCACGGGTGCTGATGGTGGGCTAGATGCGATTACAAAAAACAACATCGCCCCAACAATGCAGACCGCCGTCATAACGCTAATGTCCCGCCCTTCGTGAATCCTTTGCGCCTGCCACAGAATGAGTGGGATCGCTACGATTAACCCTAAAGTTGCCATTTTCAAAGTCCTCTTAGTTCTAATTCTTTGTCTAACGCCGAACAGCGATCGCTTGCCACTGATTCACATTGTTGTGTTTGCCAGTCGTCTAGCAAAACTTGATCCTCAAACTGGGGGTAATGTGCAGCCCACTGCACATATACATCAGTGACGGGAACTTGACCCGATGGAGGAGGTGGCGGCGGCGCTTGCACTAAACCACTACCTCCAACCGCCGCGATCTCTGTGCCCGACACAAAGGGGTTCTGGGGTTGTGGAGCAGTCTCTCCTGGGCAAGCGCCTGCCATTACGATTAGACCAATCGCCCGACAGGTAGGCCGCGCCGTTACAGCGTTGGCTACCGATGCATTAGCCGCGATAGATTCACGGGCGATCGCCTCAACGCGGGCGTTTGGTGACATCGCCATCGCGGTTAAAAGAAACCCGCAACCCATCACCAAAGCACCCGCCCCCATCGCGCAATACAACGGAAGGCGATCGCCGCTGACAACAGACTGAGATTGTGCGATCGCTTGTGGCTGCATTGGCTCCGCTAGAGCTAGACCCGCCGCCGAACGAAGTAACGCCATAGTCTCAGGCGATGCTTCAAACATCTCTTCCTGATCCGCGCTCTTGGTGGGTACAATCTGCCCCGAATCTACATTGATTTGATGTTGCGCCATAACGACCCTCTTTGTTTTGATTTACTGCTGTGAATGTTAGTCCGATTACAACGATCGCCACGGGCATAAGTAGCAAGGCGGCGATCGCCCAGCTTGGGGTGCTATTCGGCTTGGATTGCAAGACTTGCAACAAAATCGGTTGCGGCGCTATTTGCCGCGCCACGAAACAAGTCACCTTTGCCAAGGCTTTTTGTTAGCGCCGCCGCCGCCGCTAGAGTGTCGTTTGCGGCATTGTTGCGCATATTGACCAGGTGCTGCGCGGTCGCAGCTTGGATGGTCGCAACCGCCGCCGATGTGCCCTCAATGATCTCCCGATGTTCGGCAGCGATTTCGCCGATCATCTCAAGCGCCGTGGCTTGGATGCCAGCGTTAATAACGCTTTCGTCTGGCCGTACAACATCAACAGCCTTCTTAGATAGCCGCCCTGCCCGTTTCCCTGCCGTGGTGGTAGCAACACCGTTTTGATCGATCCGGCTCAAATCTGACATATATCATCCTCGGCGTTTAGTAAAGTGTTTCCGTTTTCGCCTGAAAACAGACTATCACATTTTCAGCCAATTGGTATCCAATCTCTAGCCAATTAGAAATAGGGCTACCATTTGAATAGTGGTTTAATGGATTGCATATATAGAGGTGGGAACATGGCGCTGGGATATGACAAACGGGCGGGCGCGTTGAGTCTGCGTTTACAGCTAGAGACAAAACTTTTTTATGCGGCGGCGGGCGCATTTTTGCTAGAGGCATCAACGACTAGAGCCGTTGAGCAATTCGTGATGGCGCGGGCAAGGGATCGCAATAACGTAGCAGAGCTAGCCCACGCGATCCGCACCCGTGCAATATTGGCAGGTCAAACACCCGCTCAGCTATTGGCCGAATGGCTTGAAGCGACGGGGGACTACACCGTTCTAGAGAACTACCAAGCCGGGGCGATCGCACTCTGCACACTGTGGGGAATAGACCCCAACGAGATCGCAATACAGCCCCCGTCGGATGTGGGTGAGTCCCAACCTTTACGCAATTAATACGGCGATACCCTTGTAATATCGTAGACACTACGCTATTCTATAAAAGTAGAGAGAACGGAGCCACCGACATGACCGCATCGTTAGTACCAGCCTCAAATTTCAAGGCAGTAAACTTCAAGGGTAAAAGGGTTCTGATAGATGGCGGATACATTAACCTCGCTGGCTGGGGGATATACAGCAAGTCTGATGACGCTCATGTAAGTCTGCACAGTGTGCCGTTCCAAGGCGTGGACATTCCCGTTCCTTACGCATTAACGAAGAAGGCGGCGGCGGTGTTCGCATTTAGCAAGGGGCTAGAACCCGGCTATAAGCTGGTTGAGGTTGTCTAGTCAGCACAGCGCGGGGTCAGTCTGACCCCGCGCTGATTTCAGCACACATTAGAGGGAATCAAAACATGAAGATCGAACTAATCAAAACCCTTGAACAGCAGATCTGCCCCAAGGGCGTACCCCATCTAGAACGGATGGAAAGGCCGCTCCACCGTGAGGGTGTAGTGTGCTTAACCGACACATCGATCGTCTTCACGTTCGGGGCGGACGAAGTTCAACCGGGCTGGGTATCTCTAGATGGTGCAAGAAAAGGCGATCGCCACTTTGATACATTCGTGCAAGCCGGGGCGGCGATATTCCTCATCTTATCGAAGAAGGGCGGCGATCGCGTAACCCTCCCACCGACTTCCGCTAACCCTGCATGGCTAGATCCGTATGCAATCGTCCAGAGTACTTGCAATGAATGCTATGGCGCTGGGGTCATACTTTGCAACTACGATCATTCGCACGAATGCACCAAATGCAAAGGGACTGGACTAATTGACACACTAGCCATTGATGGCGTGGCGAAGGCATCCACGAGGATCAATGGTTGGCTGTTCGGCGATCGCTATCTGTGGATTCTGTCGCAGTTCACTGCACAAGTTAAGTCAGAGATTACGCTGTTCGGCCTAGGCGATCACGCAATGATCGGTGTCAAGTTTGACGGGGGTCACGCTCTGCTGATCAGCATGATTGAATTCAACAAAGCGGTCGGTTAGCCGTGAAAGCCGAACAGCCCGCACCAATCCCCACGATCGCCGTAGCCGTCATCTACCGCAAAGACGGGGTGGACTACCCGGTAAGGGGCTACAAGCTGTTTGCCGATGATATGGAGCTTTGCACTCACCTAGGGCGGAAAACGTGGGGTGAGGTGCAATCGCAGCCACTACGGCGCGGCAATCAGTGGGTGTTACGGGACGGGGCGAACAGGCCGATTCAGATAGCAAGCGGCCTGATCACCCCTATTGAGAGAGGGCGGAAGTACTACGATTTTCGCGAGGTGTTTGGATAGCGGATGCAAGTTGTTGACATGGCAGCTAATTGGTAGTAACTTGGTATAAGAACAGAGAAAACCGTTACCCCTCTGCAACAAGCAAAATGGAAGTTCTACGATTCAACCACTCCGAAAAGATTGCTATCACTGTTAGCGATGATGGCCAGATCGAAGTCTGGACTGCATCAGATCGCACGGGTGGCCGGGTGTTTAAGAGCTTAGCTGGACAGAAGGCTATCCTTTCCTCCGATGGTGGTGACCGATGGAACAGCCGCGCCGAAAAAGCGGCGTTTTGCCAGTATCACCAGATCTGGCTGGGTGAGTACCCCTATGGTTCTTGGTGCTACGCAATCCGCCAGTGCTTAACCACCGGGGAGGTGGTGATTCATTCCATCGAAACCGAGATCAACCCCCATGGCTTGACGGATAGCGAGGTCTGGCTGAAAGAATGCCAGTCATACGTTCCCACTGTGGCAGTTTAATGGCTGGCATCTTATGGCTGGCACCCCTCACCCCGATCGCAGTGCCAGCCCGCTACGGTAACACGCAAGCTCCGCATCTAACGCTGGACTATGGTGTGGAGCGATCGCAATATGACGACATCATTGGCCTACCCGTGACCATCGCGCTCATCGGGGAAGCCTACAACGATGAGATCCAAGCGTTGCGGGCGATTTTGCCGAACTGGCTACATTGCCAGAACTCGATCCCGCATATCACCGTGTCGTGGGTCAACGAATCAGCGCCCGTTAGGTCTAACCTGATGCTGCGATCTGACCATGCAGAAGCAAGCTTTGAGGCGATCGCCCATTGCCTCATCGAGTTCATCGCCTGGGAGGACAAGCCTATTCCTAGAACGTGGAAGGCTAACCCACTAAAGCAGTGTAGCTATGTGTGGATGACGGGCGATCGCCAGGGTCAGCAATGCGAAAGTAAGACACGGCGGGCATCAGGATACTGCACAAAGCACAGGCCGCAATAGCCCCTTTGATTCCAACCCTTGCGTATGGGTGCTCGACTTTAAGATCTTGCAGCCCTTTAAGATTTTGCAGACAAAGGCATGAGCCAACCTTTACGAAATCAATACCGTAATCCCCTTGTAATAGCGTAGACACTACGCTATTCTATAAAGGTAGAGAGAACGGAGCCGCAGACCAGACCATGACCAACACCACCACCTTGCAAGACACGGTAAATCGGTTTACGCAACATCCCGTAACCTATTACCCGGCTCATGCCACCCCCACCGCCCCTAACGGGTTTGTTTCAGATAACGGCCATCTCGAATTCCAGCCAGCGTGGGGCGATCGCCTAACGGTGATTGAGGGCAAAACATTTATAGTGATCGCCCAGGCCGTCCGTGCCCCCGCTCAGGACACAACCCCCACCCCGTAACACATGCACATATTACGACGCTACCAGTCACAGATGAAGTCCGACATCCTCGCAGCCTTTGCGGCTGGCCACAAGGCCGTGCTAGCAGTGGCTCCGACCGGATCGGGGAAGACCGAAATCATTGCCAGAATTGCAGATGACGCGATCGCCGCTGGTCTAACTTGCCTTATCGCCGTCCATCGCCCTAGCACACTGATCAGCCAGACTGTAGACAAGCTGGAGGCGCTTGGGGTGAAAGCCTCGATCATTAGGGGCGGTGACAGCGTTGACCATGGCAGCGGCGTGTGGGTTGCCAGTCTGCAAAGTTTGGCGCGCCGGGAAATCCCCAAAGTCGATCTGGTGATCCTTGATGAAGCCCACACGACCTCGTTCTACAAGCAGGGTCAGCGCCTCTTTGACGAACTACCCAGCGCCCGGTTTATCGGGTTTACAGCGACCCCGTGGCGGCTGAATAAAACGCAATCGTTGCGCCAGCGCTATACAGCGATCGTTACCAGCCCCGGCTATCAGGAGCTAATAGCGGCGGGCTACCTAGTGCAGCCGCGACATTTTGCGTATAAAGGGAGTCGGTTAGACCTTAGCAAAGTGGGCACGGTCAACGGTGACTACAAACCACGCGCCCTCGATGTTCTTTGCAACAGCCCGTTTATGATCCAAAGGGCGGTGGACGAACTCATTACGCATGGGCGCGATCGCCAGACAATCTGCTTTACGGTGTCGTGTGCCCATGCGATCGCGCTTGTGGCTGCGCTGAGGCTGCACGGCTTTACCGCTGAAGCCATCACGGGAGCAACACCAGACAAAGAACGCGCCGCCATTTTTCAGCGGTTTGACACAAGACAGACTCAGTGCTTGGTCAGTGTGGGAGTGCTGACGGAGGGCTACGATGCGCCGATCGCGTCCTGTATTTTGCTGCTACGGCCAACGCTATCAAGGGCGCTAAACACGCAAATGGTAGGGCGGGGGCTAAGGCCGTTTGTCGGTAAGGACGATTGCATCATCATCGATCTAGCTGACAACTATATGCGTCATGGCCTTGTTGCCAACATCGACACTTGGACGCTCGATGGGGCGATCGAGGTCGCTGAAACGCTCAAATGTTGCCCAAGTTGTGGCAGTGTGATCAGCAGGCTAGAGACTGCCTGTCCCAATTGCGGACATGTTTTTGAGGGTAATCGCGACGGCAACGGCAAAAACCCACGCGGGCAAGATGTGGATCTAGATCTGGAGGAGGTGATCGATAGGGCGATCGCACGGCGGGCAGCGAGGGAGAGTCAAATGGAGGAGGCCAAAAGTCTGTTCGATGGGGGGATGAGCTTTAGAGAGATAGCTAAGCAGCTAGTCAGAGTACGCGCTGAGACCATTAGCGAATGGGCAAAGTCTGGAGGATGGCAAAGAGCAGTAAACCCCAAAAAACTGGAGGCTCAAAGACTGGTAGAAGGGGGCATGAACTTTTCAGAAGCCGCTAGGAAGCTAAGAGTACGCTGTCATACCATTAGCGAATGGGCAAAGTCTGGAGGATGGGAAACGCGAGCAACCCAGAGAAGACTAGAGGCTCAATCACTGGTACAACAGGGTATGAACTTTGCAGAGGCAGCTAAGAAGTTGGGGGTAGGCTGTCATGCCGTTGGCAAATGGGCAAAGTCTGGAGGATGGGAAAAAGCGGCAAGCGGCAAAAAACTGGAGGCTCAAAGACTGGTACAACAGGGTATGACCCTAGCAGAGGCAGCTAGGAAGTTAGGCTTGCAGATGAAAACCATTCACAGATGGGCAAAGGCTGGCGGGTGGGAAATACGAGAGACCGAGAAACAGATGGAGGCTAAAAGGCTGTACGACGGGGGGATGAACTTTGCAGACATATCCCAGAGATTAAGCATAGGAACCGGATCTCTTTATAACTGGGCACATCATGGCGGTTGGACAGACAGTAAAAAGCAGGAGGCTCAAAGACTGGTCGAACAGGGTGCAACCTTTGCAGATACAGCTAGGCAACTAGGGGCAAGCAATACAACCATTGGCAAATGGGCAAAGGATGGCAACTGGCAACGCCCCGATCCCACCCCCAAGCCATAACAGCGATACAGCAAAACGAGGCGAACTATGGACACACAATCAGTCACTCGCAGCGGCGTAAACCCGCTAAAGGATGAGGCTCAAAAGCTGGTACAAGGGGGTATGAGTTTTAGGGATGTAGCTAGGCAGGTTGGTGCAGGCTACTCAACGATTCGACAATGGGCGAAGGCGGGCGGTTGGGAGAGAGGCAGTCAACAGCAGCAAATCAGTAAAAGGCAGGAGGCTGAAAGACTGGTCGAACAAGGTGCAACCTTTGCAGATACAGCGGATCAGGTTGCGGTACACTACACAACCATTCTCAACTGGGCAAAGGCTGAAGGGTGGGAAGTACAAGCAAACCCCAAAAAACTAGAGGCGCAAAACCTTGTCGAAGGGAGGATGAACCTTGCAGATGCGGCTAAGCAGGTTGGGGTCAGCTACTCAACGATTCGCAGATGGGCAAAGGATGAAGGGTGGGAAGGAGCCGCCGCGCTGAAGCTGAAGGCTAAAAGACTTGTAGGACAAGGCTTTAACTTTTCAGCGACAGCGAGGAATATAGGGGTAACCCAGCCAACGGTTAGCAAATGGGCAACGGAGGAAGGTTGGGAGAGAGGGGAAGACCTGCTAAAACTGAAGCAACTCAGCAAAAAACAGCAGGCTCAAAGCCTTGTCGAAGATGGTCTGAACTTTACAGAAGCCGCTAGGCGGGCGGGGGTGGACAAAGCAACGATTCGCAGATGGGCAAAGTCTGGCAACTGGCAACGCGACAAGCCCTAGCCCTAAGCCATAACAGCGACAGCAAAACGAGGCGAACTATGGATACAAAATCCGCTAGGTCAAAGAGTGCAGGCACTCGCAGCGGCGTAAACCCGCTAAAGCTAAAGGCTCAAGATCTGCTCAAGCGGGGTGTGAGTTTTAGGGAGGTCGCTGGGGAACTAGACCTAAGTGACTCAACGATTCGACAATGGGCAAAGGATGGCAAATGGGAAAGAGGAGTAGACCTAGGGCAACTGAAGCAAATCAGTAAAAAGCAGGAGGCTCAAAGGCTGGTCGAAGAAGGTGTAAACTTTGCAGACGCAGCTAGGCAGTTAGAGGTAAGCCCTACAGCTATTCAGGACTGGGCAAAGGCTGGAGGTTGGAAACGAGGCGTAGACCAAGAAAAACTCAAGCAAATTAGTAAAAAGCAGGAGGCTCAAATCCTTGTCGAAGAAGGCGTGAATTTTTCAGAGATTGCGCGGCGGTTTGAGGTAACCCCCACAACAATTACCAACTGGGCGATCGCGGGCGGTTGGGAAAGAGGCAGACAGCAAGAGCAAATCAGTAAAAAGCTGGAAGCTCAAAGACTGGTCGAAGGTGGAGCAAACTTTTCAGAAACAGCTAGGCAATTAGGACAAACCCCTTACACAATTCGCAACTGGGCAAAGTCTGGCAAATGGAAGCGCCCCAAGCCCTAGCACAAAACCCCCACCGGTGGGGGTTTTTGCTTGCGCCCTAAACCCCGTTAGCAGTGAGACACGATCGCTGTTGTGCTGTGGCCACTTCACGCGCCGCTTGTTGCCCATTTTCCACCCCATTGATGTTGAACGTATTCCCGCCGTTGCGTAATTGCGGCAGCAAGTTGAGGATTTCCTGCACCGCTGAGAGTAGCGGATCGCCTAGCTGTGTCTGCGGTGCGGGCGCGGCAGAGATAGCGGTACCGATCGCCGATGGGTTGCTCAAAGTAGGGTCAGCAAGGGGCGCGATCGCCGTGCTTAGCGGCTGTTGTTTATCGGCGTTTGGCACCGCCGCTTGTGCAATTGTGGGGGCGGTCGGTTGTGCCCCTCTAGGCGATGATGCTGCTGATCTAGGAGTCTCTGCGACGGGTCTGCCGTCTGCGTTTTCTAGCGCGTTTAGCCGCCCGCGCCCTTCCCTGGACAATCCGCCGCCTTCGGCCATTCCGCGCAATTCGCTAGTTTGCGAGGCATTTAGCTGTTCCTGTTGTGTAGATTGTTGTGCCTGTAGCGTTCGATCCTCAAGCTGGTTTATCGTATCGTTGCGCGAAATATCTGCGTTTGCCATCCCGACTTGCTGAGATCGCAGATCAAGAATCCTTTGCAGGTTGGCGATTTCTTGCTCACTAGCGCCCTCTGACTGCGCTTTAATTAGGGCTATTTCAGCTTCAGTTTTTGCAATCTCTGCCCCAATCTTCTGGCGTTCCGCATCGATCGTCCGTTGCTCTTGGGATAGCCTCAGAGACTCGCGTTCAGACTCTTGCTGTGCTAACAATTGCTCCTGCTGTTGTTGCAATAGTTCCAACTTTAATTCTTGTGCCAAGCGCGAATTGCCAGACGCTTCGGCGGCGGCTATATCGGTTTGCAGTTGACTATTTGACAAATCCGCTAACGCTTGCTGTAGCCCAACCTGCGCACTAAGTAACGCGATCTCACCTTGGATCGCCGCTCCTTGCAAGTCGGTAGCGTTCAGCCGATCCTGTTGCGCGGCTTGGATAGGTGCAAATTGCGCCTCAATAGCCGCTTCCGCCGCCGCGCGCCGTGCCTCAATTTCTTGCTCGATTAGCTTGAGGTTTTCCTGTCCAATCTCTTGGTTTAGCGATCGCCGCTTTTGACTTGCCTCTTCTTCAGAGATCAGCCCTTGTGCAACAAGTTCTTCGATCCCTGCTAACTCTGATTGTTTGGCGGCGAGTGTTTCCGCGATCCCGTCTCGTTGGATTTGCTGAATCTGTTGCGCCGCTTCCTCCTCACCGATAACGCCGTCTAGTTGCGCTTGCCTTACAGCGATCGTGCGAACGTTCTGCGATTGGGCGATCGCGTCTTGCGCCTCTTGGTTCGCTCTGACAACAGCATCTAGCGCCTCCTCCTCAACGCGCTGCCGCTCACCTGCTAACCCCTGTTGGATTGATAGGCGATCGTCTGCAATAGACTGCTCTAACCCTAGTATGGCCTCCTGCGATTGTGCAGCCTCCGCCCCAGACTGGCCAGACAGCGCGGCGTTTAGCTCTGACAGTTTCGCTGTATTGATCGCGATCCGCTGATCTAGCATCGCTTGCTCGGAGGCAAATTGTTGAGCGCGGATCTCCTCTTGGGTTGCGCCGGATGCCAGTAGGGTTGCCTCTGTCTCAGTCGCCTCTCGCTGTAGGATGGCAAGCCGATCGTCTGCACTCTGTTGCGCGCCATCGTTAGACCCGGCGGCTACCTCTTCGGGCGGCGCTATCAGTGAGCTTAGATCCGGCAGGTCGGGAAGGGTAATCGTTGGCGTAATATTCTGGTTTGCTACATCCGCAATTGCGCCCCCGGCCTCGGTTGCAGCATCCCTTGCGTCTAACAACTGTTTGACGAGTGGCAGATTGGATATTGCATCGCCGAACGCTTGGATTTTTTCGACCGCAAACTCAACGGCCTGCAAGACAAGATTAACTGTTCCAGTGACTGCGTTGAAAAAGTCAAAGATCGCACTAAACAGCGTGTCAATCGTTGGCCCCAATGCAACAAAAAACTCCCCCAACAGACTGCCAGCGATTTGCAGATTGGATACGGCCAACTGCACGCCGTCCAGATATTTGCCGAACGAGTCTGTTCCCAACAGCCCCGCCACGACATCGAACGATGCCGCCACAGCGCCGCCCAAAATGTTCGCCAGTTGGGTGAAAATCTCCACCATCTTTTGGACGACTTCGGGATTATCCTCTAGTGCCTGAGTAAAGCGGGCGGCGGATTCACTAATCGCATCGAACGCTGTAGAGTTCTCGACCACGCCAGACAGTATTGCTGCACCTAGCCCAGCGAGGGCGCTTTTAACTGGTAGCAGTCCCTCCCCTAGTTCTAGTAGGGCGTTGTTGGCAAGGTTGATCGCGTTGGTAAACTTTTGGGTATCACTATCTGCAACAGCATCTAAAGCCGTTGTCAACTCTCCATTGGCCAGCGCATCCCTAGACCGTTGGATGTTGTCAGACAAAATACCAATATTTTCGCCTGCACTAGGGGCGATCGCCGACAGAGCCTCAACAGAGCCGAATAACTTGAGGAGTACTTCTGGCGTATCCTCTCCTCTCTCGTTTAACTGTTTTAGGATTCCTTCTAGTCCGACAGTTCTCAATGCTGTTGCATCAAAGGCGATCCCTATTCGCTTTGCTTCCGCCGCCGCTTCTGCTGAAGGGTCGATTGTTGCTGCGATCGCCGCCCTTGTGCCCGCAAATGCCGAGCTAACTTGCACACCCTGAGAGGTTGCCGTTGCAATGATTCCGTTTAGCTCATCTAACTCAACCCCGGCCTGCGCTGCAAGTGGGGCAACACTACCAATTTGATTAGCATATTGATCGACAGTGATTTTACCCGCTGACTGCGTTGCGATAAATTTGGCGGTATATTCATCGGCCTGTAATGCTGATTGGCCATAAGCGTTTAGCGTAGACGTAAGCGCATCAGCGACCACAGCCGTTGAGCTAAACCCACCGACCGCCCCTTTTGTGGCAGACCTTAGGATCGTCGTAGCCACTTCCGCGTCACTCAGGCCAGCGGTTAGGGTTGATGTTCGTGCTGACAGCACATCATAAGAAGCCGCCGCTAGATCGTTTGCACTAGCCAACCCACCAAGGTCTGCAGACAATTCCCTTAGCGCCCCTGTAACCGCCTCTCCATCAGCACCTAGCGAATTAACCGCCGCCGTTGATGCATCAAAATCTTGTGCAGCTTGAAGTGAGACATTGCCAACCTCAACGATCGCCCCCGCCAAAGCTTGAAACGAGTCCTTCGCTAGGTCTACAGCGCCTTGGCCAAGCCCCTGGCCAAGGCCTTGCACAAAGTTGGCACCCGTTCCACCACCCCCGCCCCCACCAGCACCACCCCCACCAGCACCGCCGCCGCCCCCACCAATGAACCGACCATCAGCGCCCCTAGCTCTACCACCCGGCGCAACAGGTGGAGGTGGAGGAGCAGCGGCGGGAGGTGGCGATCCTCCACCTCCACCTGTTGGCAATCTACCCGCCCTTGGGGTTCCCGAAGAAGGAGACACCGGGATCTCCACATCGCCTATCTGATTTCTGATCTGCCGCCCAACGTCCGAAGCGTCCTCAGGCGTGACCTTTACGTTAACCTCAACCTCGCCAATATCGTCTAGGATCTCCCTGCCAACGCCCCTAGAATCCTCGGGCGTGACTTTCACCTTGACCTCTTGATCGCCGATCCCGTCTCTAATCTTTTTGCCAACGTTTTGGGGGTTTTCGGGCGTGACCTTAACCTTAACGTCAATATCGTTAAGAACCTTGCGGATCAATGCTTCCGCCGATTTTGCATCCGACGCAAGCTGTTTAAGGGACAGATTGACCGCTAATTCGACAGATCCAACGCCAACCATTTACAGCCCCTCTATTTGCCCGTTAATCCAAACGTAGCGCCAGATCGTCAATATCCAAAATTGCACTAACCCACGAAACCACTAATCGGTTTTCAGCCAAATCAAAGAACAGTTTGGCATCCTCGATGCTAATCTTTTGCGCGATCGCCTGCTTGCGAATCATCCTAGCGAACGGGTTAAACGCCTCAACTTCTGGAATTCGTTTGTAGTGAGGCCGCGCCAGAACACTAGCAGCAATTGCGATCGGCGTGGCGGCTGTACTAGCCTCAATCAGTTGGCGCTGATCTAAAGCTGCGATCGCCCGTTCAATAACCAGTAGGGGAGTCCTCGCAAAGCCATTCTCGCTAAACCGCCGATCGCCCGGATATGCCGCCGCCAACCTCCAGAAAATGGCATCCCAATCAATCGGTTCGTTGTTAGCTGAGACGTTCTCAGCAGGTTTGAGTTCACCCCAACGAGAGCGCTCATTTAGTAGGAAGTTGGCGATCGCCCCCCGCGATTCTTTGGACAATGTAGCCGCGACCTTTGCAAGATTCCAATCGGCTGAAAGCCTTGAGGTTAGCAGTACAGCGCATAGAATGTCTTGGATCTGCTGAGACAGGACGACCCCACCGATTGGGTGGTTCAGTAACTCGCGGATTGAGTCATCTAGGATCTCCCCTAGCGTTAGGTATTCGGCCAAAGTCAAACAGCCAAACCGTCTGACCTTGCCAGCCTGCGGCAGATCCTCTTCGTCAACGAGCGGGCTAAGAAACGAGAGCATCTTTAGCCCTCAGTACAATCGGCAGTCGATAGGCGCAAGTACCCGGCGCGATTGAGATATTGATTAGATATGCCCGGTCTGTATCGCCGTCATAGATTGCCTGTTCCCCTGGCTCAAAGTCATGGTGGGCGACAGCGATCGCCGCTATGTGCTGATCGCCGTCACCCCTGACTGCGACTAAGAACAGCGTCCGCGATCGCAAATATCGTTTCATTAGGGCACGGGTACAGGGTCGATAATCGTTGGGGTCGCGGTGAATTTGATCGAAATATCCGATCTCTGGGCACCAGCGGCAGGAATCTCAAGCGGAATGCTTTCGACAAAAGCGGGGCCAGCCACAACCCGCCCAGTGGTATAAGCAGGGCTTGGGGGTGGAGCAGTAACCGAAAACCAAACACTCCGACCGCTAAGCGCAGCAAATTCTGCATTTCTGTAGCCCGCGCCTGAAAAGTTGTAGAAGCCCGGCATTGATGCTGAGGCGGCGATTCCCGTTGAGAAGGATAGCTGAAAAATGCCACCCTCAAAAACAGAGTAGTCTTCAGACGATCCTGAGAAATCGAGACTCACCGATTCTCGCAGATCAAGGATCGGCGGAAATACCGCAACTGAGCCAGACGGAATAGCTAGGTCGATGCTTCGAACTACCAGCGCTGTATCTGAGGCGGCGGCGGCGGCAGTCACAAACACAATGATCTCAGCGCCCGTGGGGGTGACAAACGTCAGAAAATTGTTAGCCGGAATCACCGCACTAAGCGACGGGACGGTAATCGACGCAGGCGCGACAATATCCTTGGCAGATAGCGCGTTTAGGGTAATTGTTTGGCTTGCTGGAGCGGAATTCACCCCGTCTGGGAGAGTCGAAATCCTAACAACGTGACCGCGACCGAGTGTTGGGGAACCCATTGTACGTCCTAAAATAGTTAGTTTTAGGGTGCCTACAACGACAAACCCCCAGCCAGTTAGCTAGGGGTTTGTTATGGGCGATCGCGGGATTGCTTCTATAGATACTTGCCTGAATCCTTCAAAACCACATCGTAGCCTAGCGCCTCACAGGTTTCAACAAATTGTTGAAGGCTCTGGGGTAGATTGCCACTAAGGTAGCGCATTAACCGCTTGTGCGCGGCCTTGAGTTCTGTATCTGTCTGAACGCCCACAACCTGCGCGGCATCATAGATTGTTAGCTGCTTATGCTTGAGTACGTCACGAAGCTGATCTGACAGAGTTTTCATTAAAGTGCCTCAAGGTTAGCGATCAAGCCTTCCCACTTTTGAACCGCATCCTTTAGGTCAGCAAGGATCGCAGCAGCGTATTGACGCGACTCCTTCGCCGATGGCAGATCCGCTGGTGGAACGGGCGTTCCGGGAACTACCCCAAAGCCGTTTCCATGCCCCAACATTGCCGCGATCATGCAACCGAGGCGATACTTTTCTGCCCATTCCCCGTGGATGTTGCCCAGCGCGGCATTGATATGCCCTTCCCTCAAGCGTTGAGGCGCGGTCATCACAGCTTCATAGCCCAATGGCACCATGTTCTCGTTGTGCCATTGGGAGAATTCTTCATAGATCTCAAATCCACCGGGTGACCCAATTTGCATTCCCGCATTGTGCCAGCGCGTGCCCATTTCCTCAGTACGTCCGCACATGGCGGCATCAACAAACATCCGCTCACGACCGTCCAATCGGTCGGGCGGTAGGAAGACTAGGTAGCCTTGGGTTCCATCGCTATAAATGGCATGGCAAAGGGTGCAATCTGCTGTGCGATACCACAGATAAAAGAATCCTTCTTTGAGGGCGAACCCAAACCTGTCGGAGCCAACAGGCGCTTGATAGGTGTCGCCAGCATTTAGCAATGCTGCCGCATCCTCAACCTCTTGGCATCTTGACAGTAAAAAGGCTACCGAAGCATCTAGAGAGTCACCGAGATATGAGTTAGCTAGTCTCGGCTGAACAGCCTCAAACTGCTCCCATGTCAACTCAAAGCTACCGAACCCCTCCAGATCCGGTATACCTTCCGCGCACCATGGCGATGCCGCTAAAATGGCGGCGGCGGATTCGATCGTGGTGGCTTGTGTGGATTGTGTGGCGGTCATCGCTTTTCTCCGTTGTCTGTGTGCCTATGTCTTATTATCCCTCGTATGGTGGATAGTGTCAACGTTTTACTTGATATTCTTCCAATCGCCAAACGGGGGATAGTGGCAAAGCTTTTTTGGCTCTCTTGGTGGTAATGGTGTTTCTGTGAACATGATTTTGCAAGCCCACTCAGATCCACCCAGTCCAGTCTCGTATTCGAGTTGGAAGTTCTCAATATCGATGGGGTGAATCGGCTCTGCCACTACGATGAGATCGCAATCGTCAAACGGGGGTGGGGGTGGATCCTCATCACAACTGACTAGGTTTGTGCCTAAATCATTGTTGATCTGCTTACAGGTGACGTCTGACCAAATATAAGAGAGGGCGGGGGCGACATCAAGATACCTCTCAATCTCTTGCTTCACCTCCTCAATAGTCGCGGGTCTCATCACAACCATCAGATTGTCTGAACGGAGCATGGTGTCCCACCTAGATGAAAGAAATATAAGTCTGCCTAGCATTGTTTGCCCTTGTATCTGTCTACTATATAGACGATAGCATCGCGCCATCACACGGCGAACGCAAACGGGATATTGATCGCCGCCACGGCCTGCAAAGTTTCGTCACGATGAACACCCGCGATCGCCCCAAAGTTTATGTCAATCTGTAGATCGACGGCCTGCAATTCCTGCACAGCTAAGGCCAGATAATCGACAGCGTTTTTAGTATCGTCGTGCTGCCGTAGGATTAGGATTCCTTGCACGGTAGTGATTAAAGTGTTGGGCAACAAAAATTGCATAGAGGCCGAAGGCTGTTGGTAGACGATCACTTCTAGCCCTGCCTTGACGTACTGATCTTGCTCGTTCTTCCCAGTGCGTAGGGCGATCGCGGGGATCGTGTCACCCGATAGCGTGGTGTAAGTGCCCAACAGCGAAGCCAAGTTCGTGGCTAGCTCTGCGTAGATAGTCTGGAAATTTAGTAGCACTACAACAGCCCTCTGAACGAATCTGCAAAAGTCTCCTCAACTCCAATCTCCTCAGCGGCCTTCTGAAACCAGGGGCGCGGGGGCACTTCTCCCCCGGTCGTTGTACCGTACCCCAAATAGACGTAGATGGCGTAAGGCGCATCGGTTTCAATTGCCACAGTCTCAGGTGATTGCCTGACGGGCGGGCGTGTCATGTCCCTCAGCAGGCCAATATCCACAATGTCCCGATCAGCGGGTGGGTAGTCTGGAAACGCGCCCGGCCTGCGGATTACGTCTAGCGATTGCGAGTGGATCGCCTGCGCTGTTACGAACTGGGCATCACGGGCGATCGCCTCTATCCGACTTAGGTCAAGTTCGATTTTCATCGCACAGTCCTTTTGTGTTTTCGACTTTAGGCGCTTGTAGCTGCCGGATCGCTGTTAGTGCCATCTCTAGATCCGCTTCCACCGTCGCCAGAGCCTTGATTGCTTCTGATGCGGGGGTAGCCTCTCCCAGCAATATTTCACCCCTCCCAATCCGCTCTATCAGAAGACTGATGTTCGGCTTTTCACCCCACAGGCACCCGTGATCTAGTGCTAACCGCTCTAACAGCGGCTTTACTGCGGTCGGGATATTCAAGGTCATCGACCTCTTTCTCTTTTCCATTCGCAAATCAGTCCTTTTTACTTTGTCCTTAGACCCACATTAGCGCTTACACTTTACCCGTGTCAAATGTGGGCACTTAAAGGTTTAGCCGCTGTCAAGTTGCCTCCACGCCAACAATAGTGACTGCCGCGCCGGGCACAAACCAGCCGCTCAGTTTGGACGCGATGAACACACCCACGGATTTCTCAAACGGATCCATCACAAACGAATTTAGCCAAAACTGGCCTGCCTGTCCGTTGACAACGGCCTTGCATTTTGTGCGTTCTGTCACAAGCCGCTCAAATGGAGACCGGGCGGCAGACGTTGACAAAGGCGATATCAAAAAACCTTTCAGCATGATCGCCCCGCCGGGTACAAACTGCGGGCGTGTAGCCGCTGAGGTGGCGCGATCGCTGGCCTTTTCTAGTACAGCCTCTACCGTGACGCGCTCTTGGATTGGTACGCTTACACCACTAGGCGACTGAGACAAAGCGCCAGAATCGACTTGAAACTCTAGCACCGCATTACCAAATGAGCTAAATGGGGATGTCATTTTTTTTGGTAGGGTGCCAAACCAAAGCCCCCACGGCTACGAACAGTAAGCGGTGAGGGCTTTGGTTTTCAATATAGCACAGATTCGGGAATCTACAGATCCAACACCTCAGCGGCTCTCGATGTTTCGCACAACGGCATTACGATCGCCCCGTTGCCTAGTACGCTGGCCAAGTTGATCGCGTCCTCCTTTACGAATACGGCGGCTAGATCAATCTCCCCCCACACTGCTAACTCATCCTCCCACGTTGAAAAGTAGCCGTACAGACCCGCCTCTAGACTGTGGGTCAAAACTACCCACTCATCTTGATTCTTGGAGTTGAGGACTCGCAGCTTGTGGCACAGTGCCAAAACTTGTGCCTGTGCGTGACTAGCAACAGCGAGAAAATCGACTTTGGTGGGAGCGCCAAACTGGTCAATCAACCCCGACAGCCACACGTAAACATGAGGATCTTTGGGCGACAGATCCAACCGCTTGGCTAGCCCGTGGATCGTCGGAAACCTTCGCTCTTTTCTGGCAACGTGTAGCTCGTAGTTCGCTTGACGGACTAGGCAGTGGTACTCGATCCGAATCTCTAGATCTAGCTTGTTATCATTCAGCATTGTTGGCCTCCTGTTCCGCCGCTTGTCGATTAGCTTCCTCTTCTGCCGCTTGTCGCTGAAAGTCCTCCCAGCCCTCTCCACATTTTTTCGCCACGCTTAGCACATCCTCAGCACAGTCCAAAAAATTACCACCGCCCATCGCCTTGTATTGCGCGATCGCCTCCTGAACACTGGTCGCCAGCGCGTCGTTCGACTGGGTGCGGGCGATCGCTACTTGTCTGGTTATCTTGCTCATTTCGGCTCCTCAGGTTGTGTGCCAGAGATTTCTCTGATTGATTGCTTGAGACTTTCGGCAAAGGCAATGTCTCCGTTAAGTAGGGCGATCACCTTGTCGCAGCGACCAATGAGGCAATCCAAATAATGCTGATACTCTTGATCGCCTTGCTTGACCTCAATACAGGATTCCTCTAGATAGCTGACTAGCGCTGTCTGCTCTGCAAATAGCCCGGCGCAAGTGTTCCACCATGTCCGTTCAGTCGAGATCAGTCCTTTCGCCATCGGCGGATCTCCATCAGCCTTAGACGCAAGAAACACTGAGTTTGTCTTTGGATCTACCCAAATCGTTGCGCTCATTATTGATCTCCTGTGATGTCTTCGACTGTTCGCTTGAGGTGTTTGAGAAACTCAAGATCCTGGCTCAACTGCGCGATCGCCCTGTCATATCGTGCAACAAAGGACGCTAGGTATCGCGGGTACTCTCGGTCGTCCTTTTTGATCTCTTTGCACGATTCCTGTAGGTAGCTGACTAATGCAGCCTGTTCAACAAAGATCCCGGAGTAGGCATCCCACATTGACCGCTCTAGCGAGATCAAACCTGTTGCCACTGGAGGATCGTCACAAATGCCAGTGACCAGAAAAACTGAATAGTCGTCGTCGTTAATCCAAAGCGATCCGATCGTTGCATCGTCCATTATTGATCTCCTTTCATAAGGTTTTCCACGGTCTGCTGACTCTGCTGTACCGCCCATATCTCTTTTGTTAGCCGATCAGCCTTTGCGCTACAGGCCGCGCCCATAATCGACAGGGCGGCTTGGTATCCGTCGCCGCCGGGTTCTAGCCTTTCAAAGCACTGCTCAAGGAACCAGAAGGGGAACACGCTCTCGTTCTGCTCACCTCCCGTGACATGAAGACCTTTTACCTGCTTGGAGTCTTCGAGAATGTGAGTTAGGAGAAAACTGGTTTTAGTCTCTGGATGAATCCAAAGAGATCCGATCGTTGCGTCCATTATTGATCCCCTGTAGTAAAGTTTTCCACGGCTTGATTCATCCGTTGTGCCGCCCCTAATTCTTCGGTCAACCGATCAATCTCTCCTGTATGGCTATCTACCTTTGCGCTACTGGCCGCGACAAAAAGCGATAGGGCGGCTTGGTATCCGTCGTCACCGGGTTCTAGCCTTTCAAAGCATTTTTCCAGAACCCGGACGGAGAACGACTGTTCATGCAGATCGACTTTAATGGGTGGCCACGCCTTTTCTACGACACGAGCCAGACCCTTTACCTTCATGTATTCAGAAACCGTATGCGTTACGAGAAAACCATCGTTAGTTTCTCGATGCGTCCAAATCGTCCCAATTTTCACAAAAAGCCCTCGTAAGTTTTCCGGCATAACTGAACGTGTCCGTAGTCTGCAAACGTTTCGGAGAAGCGAAGATGCTCCCCGAAATTTATCAGCACCGTGTCAAAGTCCGCTGAAGTCGGGCGGCAGTTCTTCCGCTTGCCCTCATCGAATTCACGGCGCAACCTGCTCATCACCCCCTCACCCGGAATAAAGCGGATGCGCCCGTTGTGCCGCCAATGGCAAGTGGCACTGGCGAACGCCTCAATAGCCTTGCCAGTGCCCTGATTTGACAACACGCCAGCCTTGCACAGCATGATCGCTTGTGGCGATCGCCCCGCCTCAACCTCGCCCGCCACCCACAGCACGAACGGCAGCGGATTTGAGAATGGGGGATTGCAGTATATTCTTTTGCCCCTTGCCTGTTGAACTAGGCAGTTTTCCGCCTCTGTAATATGTCTGTCAGCAGGCACCCGGCGATCGGGATCTGCCGTTGGGTCTAGCCCGATACCGCCACCGAGCGCCCTAGCTACCAGCGACAGCACGGGCTGTTCTGGTGTATTGGGCGTGTACCACTGATCTGAATCAGTCATCAGTGCTTCTTCGCCCTTGCAGGCCTAGCCATCACAGCTAGGTACTCTTCGGCCACAGTGTGGCCGTGCGCTCTTCGCAGTCTGAGATAGACAGCACCGAATGCCCGCATCAGCGCCTCACGCACCTCTCCTTTTGGCACCCGCCGCGCTTTTTTGTATTTCCGCCCTTGTGGCACGTTCGATCCTCTTAAACATTACAACAACTCTACCGTTGATTCCCACGGAAGTCAACGGTTGACGATCGTGGGAATCATTGGTAATGTGGATGAAGTGAACGGGGGCAACATGGTTGAGAGAGGTGAGGACGGTAAGTTTATTCCAACGAAGGGGTCGCTACCGAAGAGTGTGGCTTTTCGTCTGACGGAGGAAGACTACGATCGGCTTAAGGCGGCGGCAAAGTCTATGAAGTTGCCATTAGCCGAACTAGTCAGAAGAATCGTGCTGATGGCCTTGGATGTTAGTAAGTAGGAGAGTTAGATGCCATTCATCAAAGAATTCCGGCCAAGAAAAACAGGCACAAACGTTGCGCCAAAGGGTATTGTTCGATCCCTCGGTGGTAGCCATAGCCTAGAAACTTTTCTAGCCATGTTTGAGATCGCACAGCGAGACTTTCCCTCTCTCGAGCGATACGACGTAGACGTCGTTACGTTCGCAGGGGATGAGTATCGTGGCACGATGGGGATTGAGTTTCGATCCCCTGTTGAGGTTGCGCCGGAAGGGTGGTCTGTGATTTTAGTTCTTCAGCCGTTAATTGGATAGGCTACACTGTCCACAGCGCATCTTTACGCGCCAACCCCCAGCGAACGCCCTCGCTGGGGGTTTTCAATTGCTAGGCACCCTAGGCCAAACAGCACAATGGCCTTTGGGGATTTTACGCTCGCACATCGGATCGGCTCTTTAACAGCGGTTGTGTTTCGCCCGCTGAGGGGTAGCTATTCGCGTGAGCTAAACCAAGTTGCCACAATCTCAGGGCGCAACCAACCGGGAACCCCAATTATCACAGCACGAAGCGGGCGCGCTTATTATACGTGGTCGGTGCAGGGCTACGTCTCGCTGTTGCAAATACAGCAAGCGTCAATTATTTTTACAGACCAGGATCTGACCTATCAGACTGGGCAGGACGGTCACTTTTTGCTAACAGACGAGTGCCGATTCTCTGAACCATACGCAAACCCTCACCCACAAACCCTAATCGGTACGCCTGTATCGGTTGGCGCTTTTACGTATGGCTACGGACGCTACAAGATCAAAGCTCAGCGATCGCCAACGTGGGGTGACTTTGTTGGGCGCATCAATGGCCAGGATGCGTACCTGCTGGACTTTACAGCCGAAGAACTACCCAACTAGCGTCTCCCGTTTTTTATGGTCGTCATTGCCCCGTCCCCCGAAGCCCGCGTTTTTATTGCTGATGACCAGGGTAACAACCTGCTCAATTGTCGCAGCCAGTTTATAGACTTTGCGGTTAACAATGATCTGCTGGCAGACTCGGGGATCATAAAAACAACGGCACAGCTAACACTAGCAGGGGTGCCCGTTGGCGGTTTTCCTGAGTCACTAGATCCCCGGATCAATGGCCTGCGATGGAACAAAGGTAACCTGGTTTTTGTTGAGATATTTATCAATGGCAACTGGGTTCCCCACGAGCGCGGGCGCTTGCGAATCCTCAAGCCGCCGAAGGTGCCGATCCAAGGGGAGAACCTTGTATTGAGTTTGGGCTGTGAGTTGACTTTTGGCGATCGCCCCGCCTCTGAGGAGTCTAAGCCGTTATCGTTTTGGGCACTTTGGCAAAAAGATAACCCGTCACGTTCGCTGAGGAATGTGGCCAAAACGACAGCCATCAATGAGCTTGCTGCACTTGCCAATATCCCGGCGCTGGTTGACTCGATACCGGGTAATTTGGACATCCTGCCGCGCAATATTGATGGTAGTTATGTTCAGGCAATGGGGGCGATCGCCTATTCGGGCGGCTATTATCTGTGGATTGATTCGGCGGGCAATATGAGGATGGCGAAGCCGAACTATTCGCGTGTCCCAGACTTTGGGAGGACGGTTGCTAATGCGGCGATCGAATACACGCTGCTAGAGGGGCAAGAGGTGCCGCCCAACAAAGTTGAGGTTCGAGCGCCTAGAACGCTGATCTCAATCTTTTCGTTTAGGGGAAAGGAATCTAGTGAAAGTATCACAGGGGAATCTGGCGCTGAGGAACTTAATTCAACTGGCGATGATGATGACTCAACTAAAACCAGCCGGAAAACCCGGCGGTCGCTGTTCCCGCTGGCTTTTCCCAATGACTCTGGGCTGATCGTTGCATCTAGCACAAGGCACCAACGGTTTTATTCGGCTGATGCAACGGGCACCCAATACCTATCTCGCACGATCGACACATCTAGCGCCCCGCGTGCGTTGGTTTTTCCTGCTGAGACTAGCCCAACAGATCCCGGCGGTACAGCAGCAATCCCAAGCTCGAGGGTCGTTACTACCTACACGGTTACCGATGGCCAAACCAAAACTGTAAAAGTTGAGCGGTTTGAGCCGGGAATCCTAGTTTTCCCGAACGAGGAAGAAGCATCAGAATCGCTGGTTATCGCTTACCACGAAACAAAAACGTGGGCTAAATATCTAGACGGGTACGAGGTAACCACAGCCACAACGGATCTAAAAAGCGGGCAGTCTGATAGCACGAGCGACTACGACAGCCAAACAGTACCGCCCGCCCCTACTAAAAAGGAGCCTGAAGAAAAGGGCGATCAAGGCACTGAGGAAGGTTCGGCAGAATTTGACCAGCCAGACGATCCCAATAACGCCGCCGCTGAGGTAGAGCGGCGGTTGCTAGTGCTGACTGCACAAATATCATCGCCCCAAGAATTGATCCACCTCGCCGAGGAAATCGGTAAAGCCTTTTACGGGCGCGCCTATCCGTCAGAGTGGATCGTGCGCTACCTGTATGACGCTAATTACCAACCGTTCAAAGTGTGGGAGTGGATCGAACCGAGCGGCCTAGTCGTGCGTTATTTGGCCGATGGCGATGCATGGGCAATCACCCCCGACGATGCACAATTTTCGGCACAAGGTTTGTACCTTGGCAGAGTGACGGGCGGGAATGTTGTCACCCCTTACAGGCTAGTGGCGACCACGGCGGGTATCGGATTATCGAGCGGCACACGGTGGCAAACTGTAGCTACAGGTAGCGCTGGCGGTGATGGCACGGGATCGGCGATCGCTGCTAGTGTCTGGCAAACTGTGGCGACTGGACAGGCAGACGGCGCAACAGATCCGGCAGCGACCTCCTCAAACATTTGGCAGACTGTAGCCACAGGTAGCGTGGGAGTGCCGGGTCAAGGTCAGGGTAGCGCGTTTAGTGATACTGTCTTTGAGACGATCGCGTTTGGTAGCGTTGTTGCGCCCCTGTTCAGTCAGCGGTTTTTAAGCACAATCATTGGTGGGCGGATTGGGCTAATCTCTGGCGATCCAAAAAACGGGTTTCCGGGGGGTAGCTCAACCGTTTTTTATTCACCTTCTGAGCATGATGAAATCACGCTGATTAATGCGTCTGGCGATTGGGAAAAATATAATTTCACTGAAGCCTCAACCACCGGGGGATTCTTAGACACTATCCCTGAGGATATATACGTTAGGTGGGATGATTCCGTTGGGCGGCTTGTTATTGAGCGCGTCAGTTGGGCGACCAGCATAGCCAGAACTCTCATCCCGATTGCTAGGGATGCCGGATATTCTCATCCTAGTAATCCGCGCTGGCGATGGGTGGGTGCGGTTGTTAGTACGGCGGGAACGGTTAGCAAAACGTTGGGTAATTCAAATATTTGGAATATACACAACCGAAGAGAGACCTCAATCCAAATAACTCCATCAGGCGCTAACCACGTGTATACAGTGGCAAACTGGCGACGGGTGGCGAACAGCGCCATATTCTCAATTGTGTGGCTACAGGGCGGGCTGTCACCTGCTGCGGTGCCATCCTTTGCCAACATTTTAACCACTAGCAGCAACGGGCTAGGCACTGGGATCGCAGACGTAGGGATCGGGATTGATAGCACAACAGACCCAGCACAAAACCGCAATTCTTCGGCGTTTGCAGGTTCCCGCCGTCCACGAGATATTGACTATCCCTACCCTGTCAACGTCTCCACGCCGTTGCTAGTCAACCCCGGCTTTCGCAGAATCCACCTACTAGAGCGCGGCGCTGCTAATCTATTGGTGCTTCCCGCACAATCGGAACTATATATTGAGGCAAGTTTTTAATGCGACTAACCTTTGAGTCAGCAGTCCGTGAGTTGTGCCCGATCTACGGCTATCAGGGCGATCCGGGAGATGACGGTTTTCAGATCTGGTTTGACTCTGCCGCCACACAGTCACAGATGGATGCAGCGATCGCCCTCGCTGATGGGTGGACAGCACAACCAGAGATCGACTGGACGGCGATCGCCCAAAACCTGAACCCGCTGATCCCTATCGCTATCAGGTACGGCGATCGGCTCGTTCAGATCCGC
>Ga0209591_10001474_pt1 | contig 29069 bp, 21 predicted proteins | sample MAT01_FD_187207 | JGI IMG/M metagenome (GOLD analysis project Ga0209591, IMG submission 187207) | Freshwater microbial communities from Lake Fryxell liftoff mats and glacier meltwater in Antarctica - MAT-01 (SPAdes) (version 2) | ecosystem: Environmental > Aquatic > Freshwater > Ice > Liftoff... | reverse complement strand
AACAGAGGTCAGGCAGGGATGAGATCAACCCATCCCTGCCAACCGCTCTGGACCGACCTGAGAACATCAAAACTTTACGGTGGCGGACAACGAGTAGGCCCGGGGATTCATGTAGGTATACTGGCTAGGGGTCGCTACCCGCGAGGTGTTGCTGAGATCACCATTGATCGGGCGCTGCACGGAGGTGTAATAGAGCGGCGCATCCGCATTGAACAGGTTGTCGATCCGGAACTGCAACGTGGTGCTGTACTTTTTGAACGCCTTCCACGTGTAGCCGATCGTGGCCGTGTAGACGTGAAAGGGATCGCGATAAACATAGTTCGTCACGCCGACTTTGGGATCATCGATCGACTTGGTGGAATCGGTCGGGTCGACGATGGTGTCAGCTCCGCGGTTGCCGATGACTTCCGTGCCGCGGAAGTTGGCGCCGCCGCCGACCTTCAAGCCCTTGAGCTTTCCCTCACGAATGGTGTAATCGACGAAAATATTGGCCGTGTAACTGGCGAGCCGCGTCACCTTCGTCTCGACGCTGGCCATGGATGATTTCAACGTCTGTAGCTGGTTCCAAGAGTTCGCCGCTGAATTGGCATCCGGCGAGCGGCTGCCGGACGGCACAGTCAAATCAGGGGATGCCACGTTGCCCGAATCCACCAAGACCCCGGCGTCCGCGAGGATTTGGCGGAACACGGCGTCATTTTTGTCGATATAGGCCCGGGTTTTCGCGAATGCATTGGTCTGCGTCGCCTGCGGGAAAGCAATGTTGGCGGAGATGCGGATCGACTTGGTCGGGTTGGCCGTCAGTTCGAATTCCACGCCCTTGTTCTTCCGGTCACGGGTGTCGTTGAAGTTGCCGGGGACCTGCTCGATGCCGCGCTTGTTCGTGCCGCTGCTGCTGGAATCGCCAATAATGTTTGCCGTGATGATGTTGTTCAGCACCCCGGGAGGGGCGAATGGCAGGCCAGCGGACGTGCCGGCGTTGACCGACTGGCCGAGCTCCGTGCCCTGATAGTAGTTGGCGCTGAAGATGACCTTGTTATCCAAGAGATAAAAACGCAGACCGGCATCATAGCCCTTGGCATCGGTGGGCAGCAGGAGCGTGTTGTAGATGTCCAGCGCCGAGTTCGGGCTGAAAGTCGTGGCATAGTTTGCCGTCGCGCTCATCCATGGAGTGAGGTGATAGACTGCACCCATGCTGTAGGTGTTGATGGCCTTCTCGACCGTGGGCGCGGAATAATCGTCCTGAAAGCGGTCTCCTGCATACTGCGGCTGCGCAAGCGCGATGCCGTTCACCGTGGTGGTCGGGCGCGTCTGCGCGGAGATGGACGGGCCGGTGGGGTTGCCCAAGGCGTTCTTGGGGACAAAAGTCAGGGTGTTATAGTCCGTTGGCGCACGGGGCTTCCAGAAGATGGTGCCTCCATTCCAATCGGTCGGATAGTTGCGGATGGGCGCGCCTGAGTTGCTCTCATTATGCACCTTGTCCCGGCGGATTGCCCCGAGGAGGTTCAAGCGGCCCTTGAAGAGCTTGCCGCTGATGGCCGTCTGCGCGTAGCGCAGTTCGGTCGGACTCTTGCTAACCGAGCCACCCGTGAACGGCTCGATGATCTGCATGGTAGCGTAGTCAACGCCGCCATAGTTGATCGTTGCGGGAAGAACGTCCAAGAGCGTGCGATCCGGCGTATTCCAGTAGTAGCGATTCTGAATGACGTCCGCCGAAGCCCATAGGCGTTGGTCGGCATTGCGCTTGACGACATTTTGCTTGGACCACCCGTTGAATTCATCCCAGCGAACGCCTCCAAGGAAATTCACGGTGTAGTCTCCAAAGCGCTTGGAGGGAATCCTGTAGGCGGAGGCGAGGCGCACATTATAAGTTTCATTGCGCTGGAACCGGCGGTAGCGCGGAGCCTCGCCATAGGTCTTTCGGAATCCGGGGTTGGCTTGGCCGTTCGGCAGGAATTGGTTGAGATCGACGTACGCGAACTCAATGTTGCGGACGGTGATGTATTCGAGCGTACGCTGATTCATCGACATGCTGCCGGCGGCCTCGAAGAAGAGGTTATCGCCGACTTGAAAGTTGGCGAAACCGGAATACCAGCGGAATTGATTCGTCCAAGTCGGGCCGTGCGGCGCGATGCTAAAGTCGCGTTCCGGCACGCGGAAATCGGACCCGGCGATGGCATTCTTGAACTGGTTTGAAAAGCCGTTGAAAATCTCGCGAATCGGCTGGGAAATGTAGTTCGCCGCCGCTGCACCAGTCACGACGGTGCCGCCGATGGGGGTGAGAGCGCTGTTCTGTCCGCCCACTGTGCGGAACATGCCGCCCGCATTGTAGAACTGGCCGTTGTTCGTCAGCAGGAAGACCGGGCTCGTGGTATTGTTGCCCGTGATCTGGACGCCCAAGCTATTGGCGTTGGCGGGAGCCGACGCAGCGGGGGCGGTAAAGACCGTCGTCCCATCCCATCCGGATAGGCGGTCCATGTAGGAATCGAGCGGGTTGTTGCGCTCAATCTTGCTCCACTCCGCTTCGCCGCGAAACGTGAGGTTTCGGAGCATTTCATAAGTTCCGCCCAGATGAAGGCCAACCCGGTCATCCATCTGCTCGCGCTGCCAACCGCCGCGATCCTGTTTGAGCACGTTCAGGCGTACGGCGATTTTGTCGTTAAGAGATTTGTTCACATCGATCGTGCCCCGATAGTAGTCGTCTGAGCCGAAAAGGATGCCGACTGCCTGAAAGTTCTTTTTAAGATTCGCCTGCTTGGTCACGACATTGGCCGTGCCACCGAGACTGCCTTGGCCGAAAAGCACGGCATTCGGTCCGCGGGCGGCATCGTAACGATCCAGGTTGTAACTGTCCATTGGCTGGTCGACGGGGAAAAAATCGCGCTGCGGCGATGTCGCGCTGATACCCCGGAAAGTCGTGCGGTTGATGCTGCCAAAGATGTCGTTGCGGCCATCGTCGTAAGTCGTGTTCGAGTTGGTGAGCCATTCGGAGGCCGCATTCAGGTCAACGAGGCCGAGGGCGTCGATGAAATCGCGCGTCAGCACGGAGTAGGCACCGGGAGTATCCTTGAGATAGCCGGCCATCCTGCCGCCGGCAAGTGACGTTGAGGCCACGAAGCCCTCGTCCTTTACCGTGCTGACGACAAAAGGCGAAAGTACGATCGTTTCTTCGGATGCCGAGCCGGATACGGTGGGCTTGGCGGGCGTTTGGCTGAAAGCCGCCATCGGCAGCATGAGGAAAGCAACAAGGAGGTGCAGTCGGTTGAGTGGGAAGTTCACGGGTAGTTTTAGTGGTTAGGGTTTCTTAGTGGTTAGGGTTTCATTGCTCCACGTTTGCGAGCCGACGAGAATAAGCGTGACGTTAGCAGAGTCTGGCTTCCTGTTGTATGAGATAATTCACATTAATTCTGAGATATTGCGTAATGCCTTCGCCTCGCCCCCACCCCGTTTCGCGCCCAGGCCCACCCAAAGTGGCCTTGCTGATCGAGTCGTCCAACAGCTACGGACGGGAGCTGCTGCACAGCGTGCGTGACTGGGAGCGTGCGCACGGGCCTTGGCTGATCCGGCTCACCGAGGAAGGACGCGGTGCCGGGGCCCCGAGCTGGCTGCGTCATTGGGATGGAGACGGCATCATCGCCCGCGTGGAAAGCAGGCAGTTCGCCCGCGCCCTGCGCGCCACCGGACTGCCGGTGATCGATGTGAGCGCGGGCCTGTCCCAACTGGTCTTTCCCCGGGTATCGACCGAGGCGACGGGCGTGGCCCGTCTAGCCGCGACGCACCTGCTCGAGCGCGGCCTGCGGCATTTCGGCTATTGTGGCGACCGAAACTTGGTCTGGGCCCGCCGTCGCGGCCGCCGCTTTGCCGAAGCTGTCCGCGAGGCGGGGTATCGGTGCTCGGTGCTCTCGCCGGGCGCTGAGTCCGTGGATGACCTGGTGGAGCGGATTGCCAATTGGCTGAAAACATTGGTGAAGCCGGTGGGCATCCTCGCCTGCATCGACCTACGCGGTCAGCAGGTGCTGAGCGCGTGCCGCCTCGCCGGTTTCTCGGTGCCGAGCGACGTGGCGGTGATCGGCGTGCACAACGATGAACTGGTCTGCGACCTGTGCGATCCACCACTTTCCAGCGTGATCACCAACGCACGGCGCACGGGGTTTCTGGCCGCTGAGCTGCTGGATCGTGCCATGCGCGGGGAAAAGTTGCCCGTAGTTTTCCATGAGATCGAGCCCTTGGGCATGGCCGCGCGCCAGTCCACCGACCTCGCCGCCCTCAACGACACCAAGGTGGCGGACGCCGTGCTCTTCATGCGCCAGCAGGCCACCGCCGGCGCTAACATCGGCGATGTGCTGCGGGCGGTGCCTATGGCCCGAACCGCCTTGGAGCGCCGCTTCAAGGCGGTCGTGGGCACGACGCCCCATGCCCACATGCGCAAGCTGCGGATCGAGCGCGTGCAGCAATTGCTCGTAAGCACCAACATGCCGATCGGTGAAATCGCGACTCAGACTGGCTTCGAGCACACGGAATATCTCAGCGCCATGTTTCGCCGCGAATGCGGGATGAGCCCGCGCCAATACCGCGAGCGCCACCGACCGCGGCATTGACCGCGAAAATTTCCGCCGCAGGCTTTTCACGCGTCTCCGGCGGGCCACGTGTTTTACCCTTAAAAACGCAGTGGGAGACCCCGATTTCACGGATTAACCCGGAGAACAATTTTTAACAGGAAAACGGTCTTTCACTTCGCCGGTGATGCTCGATCAGCGGTGGTATTGGCGACCTCTCTTTCATCCGGGTCAATCGGTGCAATTCGTGTCTCTCGTATTGGCGAATTTAATTTTATTTCTTGTCTGCCCCAGATTTAGTCTGTTTCAGATCGAAAGATGAATACTTGGCGTTTCGCGGTCCTGTTTCTCCTGGTTTCTCACGGCGCATCGCTCGGATTTGCTCTGACACCGCACACCTATACGCCGGGCGAGCCTGTCGCAACGGCGGTGTGGGACACTCTCGACCTGATCTTCACCGCCAAGGAGGAGATGACTAAACCGTTCGCGGAAAACTTTTCCGCCACGCTCCAGGATCCGGACGGCGCGCCCACTCTAATCCACGGTTTCTACAATGGTGACCGGCAGTGGGTGCTCCGGTTTTCTGCACGTAAGGCCGGGAGCTGGACCTTTACCACCGATTCCTCCCTGCCTTCGTTGGCCGGCTTGCGCGGTCAGGTGCAGGCGTCGCCCGCGCGGCCTGGCCGCCATGGCGCGATGGTCGTCAGTCCAGCCAATCCGCAGCGCTTTGCCTATGAAGACGGCCAGCCGTGCTTCCTCTTGGCCTTCGAGTGCGACTGGCTTTTCGCGTTGGACTACGGCCAGCCCCGCGCCGAGAAAACAGCCGCGCTGGTGAGCACGCTCCGGCAGCAAGGCTTCAATCAGGTGATCATGAATGTCTTTGCCTACAATGTCGCTTGGCCGACCGAAAAGCATGTCGAGCCGCGCTATGAATTCGGCAATCCCACGGCCTTCCCGTTCCTCGGCAGCAATGCAAATCCGGACTACTCGGCCCTCAATATCGACTTTTTCAAGAACCTCGACCGCACGATCGCTCTGTTGGATGACAACTCGATCTCCGCCCATTTGATGATCTATGTCTGGAATAAGCAGGTGAATTGGCCGGCCATGAACTCGGCCGCCGACAACCTCTTTTTCGACTACGTGATCAAACGCTACCAAGCCTTCAGCAATATCGTCTGGGATGTTTCCAAAGAGGCCCTCGACTACAATCGTTGCACGCCCGAATACATCAAAGAGCGCATCGGGCGCATCCGCCAGCTAGACTCCTATCGTCGGCTGCTGTCGGTTCACGACTACGGCTATTGCTCGAAGTATCCTGAGACGGTGGATTTCATTTCGGCGCAAACGTGGACCGCAGGCTTGCACAGTGCGATGACCCGCATCCGGGAGACCTTTCCCACCAAGCCGATATTCAATATCGAGCATGGCGGCTACGAGGCTGGGCCCTACCTCACGTTCCAAGGGGCCTACGAGGACCCGGCCCTTTGCGCCGCCAGAAACTGGGAAACTATTTTCGCCGGGTGCTATTCAACCTACTATTGGCTAGGTGCCTCGTGGAATATCGTCATCTACGATCCCCTCGAAACCAACCTGAAGCCCAAGCCGCGTTTGGAATATTATCGGCACATGGCAGAGCTCTTCCGGAAATATGATTTTACCACCTTCAAGCCGCTGCGCGTGGGATGGGCGGGCTACGCCCTCGCGAATGACGCCGGAGTCTACCTCGTCTACGTGCGGGCCAAGACCCATCTCGTGCATCCGAACGTCGCAAAGCCGCCAAGCGGGAAGTTAAGCTACGAATGGCTCGACACGATCACCGGTGAAACCACCGAGCCGGTGACGATGGACTGGAAGGGATGGCTCGGCCTCGCTCCTCCGACCCAGGCCAACGATTGTGTCCTGATCATGAAGACGGTCCTGCCCTAGTTGGTTTCTTCCCGCAGCGCCCCACGGCAAAACGCCGGGCCACCCGTCTTTGCCGCAATTTCTCAGTTTAAATGTGAATTAACTCATACCCTCCGCTGGGGTTGCCTGCTATCTTCACGCCCTTCATGACCACACAATATCTCATCGCGGTTCTGGGCGGCGACGGCATTGGCCCGGAGGTCGTGCGTGAGGGGCTCAAGGTCTTGCGCGCCACGGAATCGTTGTTGGCGGACGTAACCTTTGCCACGAATGAAATCTCTGTGGGCGCGGGCGAATTTCTCAAGCATGGCGATCCCCTCCCGGCGGTGGCCGTCGCTCAGATGCAGGAGGCCGACGCCATCCTGCTCGGCGCCATGGGCCTGCCCAGCGTGCGCTGGCCCACCGGTGTCGAGATGACCCCTCAGATCGATATTCGCGAAAGACTCGACCTCTTCAACGGCGTCCGGCCCATCAAGCTCTTTCACGAAACCCATTCCCCGCTGAAGGGCTATGGCGGGACCGGGAAGCCCATCGACTTCGTCATTGTGCGGGAAAACTGCGAAGGACTTTTCACCGAGCGCTTGAAGCCGCGTCCGCCGGGCCGTGACTTCGAAACCGACACGCTCGTGATCACCCGTCGTGGGGCCGAGCGCGTTTGCCGCGCGGCCTTCAATCTCGCCCGCACTCGCCGCAAGCACTGCACCCTCGTGGACAAGGCCAACGTTCTCCCCTCGATGGCGTTTCTTCGGCGGATCTTCGACGAGGTCGCGGAGGAATACCCGGACGTGCAGACAGACCGCGTCTACATCGATGCCATGGCGCTGTTCCTCATCCAGCGGCCGCACACCTTCGACGTGATGGTGACCGAGAATATGTTTGGCGACATCCTGTCGGACCTTGCGGCCGGGCTTGTGGGCGGCATGGGCATGGCCCCATCGGCGGATCTGGGACCGGAATACGGACTCTTTCAGCCATCACACGGCACCGCGCCCGGCATCGTCGGCCAGGGCATTGCGAACCCGATCGCGACGATTCTATCGGTCGCCATGATGCTCGACTGGCTCGGACACCCCGAGACCATCCGCGGCGCCCGTCTCATCGAGCGCGCGGTCAATCGTGTGCTGACCGATCCGACCCATCGCACAACCGACCTCGGAGGCAAGACCACCACGACGGAAATGGGCGATCTGGTGTGCGCCGCACTTCATCCCTAAAGACCGCCGTGCCCCGCCTCGTTGACCTTACCCTACCGCTGGTGCCTGGTGAGCGCGGCGTCGCCTGCGAACCGAAATACACCGTCGCCCGCGAGGGATGGAATGCCGCGACGTGGCAGCTCTATTCGCACGCCGGCACGCACATGGACGCGCAAATTCATTTCGGCGCCGGCCCCGAGACGATCGACACCAAGCCGCTCTCGCTCTGCATGGGCCCGGCATGGGTCGTCCCGCTCGTGCCGACTCTCCCTCGTGCCCTCCTTGCCGTCACGCATCTCGGCACCGTCGCGGAAAAGCTCCTGCCCGGCGACAGCCTCCTTCTCCGCACCGACTGGCACAAGCACGCGGCCGATCCTGCGATCTATCGCGACGGCTTGCCCCGCATCTCCGAGGAACTCGCCCAGTGGTGCGTCGAACGACGGGTAAAGATCCTCGGCGTCGAGCCGCCTTCGATCGCCGACGTCAACAACCTCCCCGAAGTCACGCGCATCCACCACATCCTCCTCGGAGGCGGGGTGACCATCGTCGAGGGCCTCGCTTACTTGGACCAGCTCACGGAGCCCCGCGTGTTCTTCCACGCTTTGCCGCTGAAACTCGCCGCCGGCGATGGCTGCCCGGCCCGCGCCTTCGCCTACGATTCGCCGCCGGAGGCCTGGCCGCGCAATTGAAAGCACCGTCTCCGATGATCCCCCGCCGCATGATCCCCCGCCGTTATCTCGTCGTCGCCGGCACCTTCCTGCTCTCCGTCCTCCTCTACATGGACCGCGTGTGCATCTCGACGGCGAAGGGGCCGATCACGAAGGAGCTCGGGCTCACCGATACGCAATTCGGCTGGGTCATGTCCGCCTTCGCCCTCGGCTACGCGCTCTTCCAAACCCCCACCGGCATGTTGGCCGACAAAATCGGCGGCCGCAAAATCCTCGCCGGGATCGTAACCATCTGGTCCGTCTTCACCGGACTGACCGCCCTCGCTTGGAGCTACAGCTCGCTGCTCGTCATCCGCTTTCTCTTCGGAGCGGGCGAGGCCGGGGCGTTTCCCGGCATGGCGCGCGCGGTCTACTCGTGGATTCCCACCCGTGAGCGCGGCCTCGTGAAAGGCATCAACTTCTCCGGCTCGCGCCTCGGTGCCGCCTTTGCCCTGCCGGTGCTCGCGACCACGATCGAGTCGCTCGGGTGGAAGCAGACGTTCGTCATCTTGATGGGCATCGGCTGCGTCTGGTCAGTCGCGTGGTGGCGGTGGTTTCGCGACGATCCGATGGATCATCCGACCATCTCCGCCGAGGAACTCGCCTATATCGTCGCCCACCGTCAGGCCGGCGCGGATACCGCCCCCGCCGGCAAGATGCCGATCGGCCACATGCTCCGCTCGACGGGCCTTTGGTTGATGATGACCCAATATCTCTTCGCCAACTTCACCACGTTTTTCTGCCTCACCTGGCTCTACCCGCACGTCAAGGCGACTTACCACCTCAACTCCGCCGCTGCCGGTCTCTACAGCATGGTCCCGCTCCTCTGCGGCGCAGCGGGCAACATCATCTCCGGTTGGCTCGTTGATCGCATCTACGCCTCCGGTCGCCACTCACTCTCGCGCAAACTCCCCGCGATCGTCGGCTTCTTGCTCACCGCCATCGGCATGGTGATGAGCGTGCAACAACACGCCGTCGGCCCGGCCATCTTCTGGCTCTCCCTGGCCGTCTTCGGGGTCGACATGATCCTCAGCCCTTCGTGGTCCTTCTGCATCGATATCGGCGGGAAGAACGCCGGCCAAGTCTCCGGCACGATGAACATGGCCGGGAACATCGGTTCCGCGATCATCGGGCCCGCCTTTCCCGCACTGCTCGCATGGACCGGCAGCGCGAATGCTTTCTTTTATATCATAGCCGCGTGCAGCGTGCTCGCCGCGCTCTGCTGGCTGATGGCCGACTCCACCAAGCGCATCGAAGCGCTGCCTCCCCCAATGCCCGCGCCCCGCCCATTGCCATGACCCTGCCCGCCTCCACCTCTCGCAAACTCCGCGGTGTCGTCCTCGGCGCCGGTTATTTCAGCCGCTTTCAATACGAGGCGTGGCAGCGCATCTCCGAAGTCGAGATCGTCGCCGTCGCCAATCGCAGCGTCGAAAAAGCACGCGCCGCAGCCACGGAATTCGGTATTCCGCGGGCCTACGCCTGGAGCGAACTCGCCGCGATGTTCGACACGGAGAAGCCGGACTTCGTCGACATCATCACCCCGCCCGAGACCCACCTCGAAGCAGTCTCACTCGCCGCCGCCCGGGGCATCGCGATCATTTGCCAAAAACCCATCGCGCCCACTTGGGCCGAGTGTGTCGCCGTCGTCGAAACCGCCCGTCGCGGCGGGGTGCGCCTCATGATCCACGAAAATTTCCGGTGGCAACCCTGGTATCGCGAGATGCGCCGGCTCCTCGACGCCGGCGCGCTCGGCGAACTTTTTTCCCTCACCATCCGCACGCGCCTCGGCGACGGCTGGCAACCCGACGCCTACCTCGCGCGCCAGCCGTTCTTCCGCACCTATCCGCGCCTCTTCGTTTATGAAACCGGCGTCCACTTCCTCGACACCTTCCGCTACCTTGGCGGCGAAATCTCCAGCGTTTACACCCGCCTCCAAAAGCGAAACGCCGACATCAAAGGGGAAGACGCCGCCCAGATCGTCTGCGGTTTCGCCAGCGGCGCGACCGCGATCCTCGATGCCTCGCGCTATAACGAAGCGGACACGGACGATTCCCGCTATACCTTTGGCACGGTCCGCTTGGACGGAAGCAAGGGGCATCTCGAACTCGATCTGGATGGAAACCTTTCGCTCAAGCTGCTCGGACGGCCGACGCGCCGGCTTGACTACGTGCATCCGCGCCAGGGTTTCGCCGGCGACTGCGTGTTTCACCTGCAAAAACATTTTGTTGATCGCATGCGTGACGGGGCGCCCTTCGAGAACTCCGGCGAAGACTATCTGAAAACCGTGGATCTGGTTGAAGCCTGCTATCGGTCCCAAGCAACGGGTCAGGTTGTCGTGGTGGGTCGCTAGCGGCCCCGTTTTGATCGCGGTGCCGTTGAGATCAGCAAGGACGTTGCAAACCCACACCCCAACGCCTTGCCTCTTGAACGGTGAGGTTTGGTTGCGGTGGTGGAACCCGACCTCCGGGCGGGTTCCACCGCGAGTGCGGCGCCCGGTGCGCCCGGAGGTCGCGCTCCACCTCGATACCGTTCATCCGGTTTGCGCGGAGCTCACTGGTGCGAGTGGGGCGGGTATTGGGTCGCGGGCAATTTTGCTGGGATATTTTTACGGCTGGCCGGCTCAGACCTTTCCCCGCCTGAGTTCGAGCTCGGTGCGGATTTTCCCCGCCTGTTTTTCCGTGATGGTGTAGAACACGAGGCAAAGGATGCCGAGCAAGGGAGCGAGGACGGATGAGGCGGCAAAAATCATTCGCATCTTGGTGAGCGTCCCCTCGGGTTGGACAAGACCCAGTTTTTCGTTAAATCCACTTAGCGTGAGCGCGATGCCGGAAAACAGGAAGGTGAAGGACAGTCCCAGCTTGGTGACCCAGGTGAACACCGCGCTGATAACACCCTCGCGGCGCTGGCCATAGCGCAGTTCGTCATAGTCGCAGAGATCGGCCAGCATCGAGGGTATCATCACGCCCAACGCCACCCAGATCGGGCCGTTGAGCACGGCATCGAGCAACAACAGATACGGATGGTCCGGCGTGAAGATAAACCACTTGGAGACACCTCCCAGCGTCGCCATGCCCAGCACGGTGAACATCGCCCGGCGTTTGCCCAGGCGGCTGGAGAGCCAGGTGATGATCGGAATGAACGCGAAACCCACGATGGCAAACCCCGTGCCGTTGAGGGCATTGAGGTAGAGGCCGCGCGCGATGTCGCCGGCGCACACGTGGTAGATCACGATGTATTGGGCCAGACTCCCGGCGATGCTCCCACAGAAATTCAGTGCCAGCAGCAGTCCCACCAACATCAACATCGGCTTGGAGCTGCCGGCTTGCCGCACTGCGGTGAACAGTCCGATCTTGGCCTGGGTCTGCGCGGTCGCATAAAATCGTTCCCGCGTGAAGATCGCGGGAATCACGCCGAGACCCGCAAAGACGAAGACGCCAACAAACAGACCGACCCAGCGGGCACCCACCAAGGGATCGCTGAAGATCGACCAGTGCGTCGCCGGCGCATACCAATTGATGGCGAAATTCCCCACGGTGGCGAAGAAACCCCAAAACGCCATGACCCGGGTGCGCTCGTGGTAGTCGGGTGTCATTTCGAAGCTGAGGCTGGACAGGGGCACTGAGAAGATGGTCGTCGCCGTGAAGAAGAAGAGTGAGGTGGCGACCAGATAGGAAAACATCGCCCCTTCGCTCCAACCGCGTGGCACCATCCAGATCGCGGCGAAGCCGAGGCCGCTGAGGATGGCGCCCGTGAAAATAAAGGGGCGCCGCCGACCATAGCGGGAGCGGAAGTTGTCCGAGATCGCTCCCATCATCGGATCAGAAAACGCGTCCCAGATGCGCGGGATGGTCATCGCGATGCCGAAGAGCAGCGGATTCAACCCGAGGACGATCTGGTAGATCGGCTGGGCCATGTATTGCACCACCATGCCGGCCGTGAAGAAGGGGAAGCCGCCCACGCCGATGGCGAGTTTTTGCGGCAGCGGCACGCGGTCGGAAACGTTGACGGGGTGAGGAGCTTGAGACTCGGGTTTACTATCCATGATTGTCGGGGGGTAGGGTGTGGGGTGGAGGAGAGGGTGGAAGGGTCCGGGCCAGCGTTAGCTTGCCGCGATCCCCGTGCAGTCAGCGCGCCCGGAGGGGCGCACAAAGAACCGCACGCAGATCAGGGTGAAAATAGGGGCACTGGCGGCGTGGCGGCGCATCGGTGGGGCTTTAGGGCCGGCCGGCCGCTTGGGTTACGGGTTCAGCGGGGGCCTTCGTCAGGTCGAAGAGGAAAAAACCAAAACCTTGACCGGCCTCCGTCGCGCCCGCTGCCGTCTTGCTGCGGCCGAGCTGGAAGGCGAGGAACCGCCCGTCGTCGCTGACGACACCTTGCGTGCCCTTGTAGCCGGGGTAATCGGTGAAACGGGTGAGTCGTTGCGAGGAGCCCGTGCCGTCCAAGGCCACCTTGTAGAGGTCGCAGGGCACCCAGTGTTCGCCGTGGTGCGGAGCGCGCTCGACCGTGGTGAACTTGCCGTCGGGAAATACCCCTTCGCATTCGTCGTAGGTGTCGGGGGAGCGGGTGAGATTGGTGAGGGCGTGGGTGTCGAGGTTGAGCAGGTAGGTCTCGGTGTCTGCGGTGCCGTTGAGCTCGTAGGCCGTGACGGTGAGCAGGCGGTCTTCGGGCGGGACAAAACTCTGGGTCTCGATCCAGCGCTGGGGCCGGCGGTCGGCGGGGAAATCCTTCACCTCGAGGACCTGCTGAATGTTGGCCAGCCGGGGGGTGCCGTTCTCATAGACGATGTCGCCGATGGAAATACGATCCTGCGGGCCATGGGTCCAAGCGACGCGCAGCCGCGAGCGGGAAACCGCCGGGCCCTCGTCGCAGCGCACGCCGAGCGACACGGGCGGCTTGGTCAGGTGACGGTCGAGGACGAAGAGGTAGCAATTGCTGCGGGCCTGCTGGCGGGAAACGTTATCGAGCCGGTCGTATTCGGCGATGGGGCCGCTGAGCAGCAAGTCGCCGTTGCTCAGGTATTGGGCGCGGGTGAAACCGTGGTGCCGGAAATGATCGGAGCAAGGGGTGATGCGGCCGGTCGCGAGTTCGTATTCATAGACTTCGCCAAACACCTTGCCGAGGAACACGAGGCGTTTGCCATCCGGGCTCCAGTCCGGGCGTTCGCCAAACCAGGAGAGCCGCCGGATATGCGGCGGCAGATCGTCGGCGGGGCTGCCGGTTTTTGGGTCGGCGGCGAGGGCGGACTGGAGGCCCACGGCGAGCAGGGCGAGGAGCAGGGCAGGGAGGAATTTTCCAGCGGGGTGCATGGGGATTTTTTTGATGAGGTTAGAACGTAGGTAGCAGAAAGCCGGTCGGGAGCCGGGAATCCCCAGCTCACGACCGGCGCATAAGCTCAGAGGCCCTTGACGCAGGCGTCGACGATGGCGCTCAGTGAACCCGTCGCGAGGCAGATGTAATTGTCGCAGGCACCGTAGTAGAGCTTCAGCTCATCCTTGGCGTGGTCGGCGATGGCACCGCACGGGAACACGGTGTTGTCGCAATTGCCGTGGCGCTCGTAGTCCTCCTCGGGCCCGAGGAGGTAGCTGTTGGTTTTGCCGATGACTTTCCACGGTTCGTCGAGATCGAGCAGCATGGCGCCGACGTAGTAGTAGGTGCCGCCGGCCGGCGTGTAGACGCCGTGGATGATGTCGAGCCAGCCTTCCTTGGTGCGGATCGGCGGCGTCGGCCCGATCTTGCGGCCGTTCCAGAAACGGTAGTTGGCCGCGAGGACGGGCTTGAACGAACCCCAGTGAATGAGGTCGGGCGAGGAGGAGATCCAGATGTCGCCGTTGCTGCCGTCGCCGCCACCCGGGCGATCGAGTTTCCAATACTTGCCGTTGATTTTCTCGGGGAAGAGGGAGGCACCGCGGTTCTTGGGCTGGGTGATGACGTCCATGCGCTCGTAGGTGACGAAGTCCTTCGTCTTGCCGAGCATGCCGACCGGGGAATCGTAACCGTGCACCATCACGGGGGTGATGATGTAGTAGGTGTCGTCGATCTTGGTGACGCGGTTGTCGATGAAGTGGTGGTAGAGCGGGTAGGGATAAACGTCGCTCTGGGTGTCCACGAAATTGGTGGTGCCCAGCTCGAAGTTCAGGCCGTCCTTGCTGCGGGCGATGCGGGTCTGGCCGACGTCGCGGCCGAAGCCGCGGGTCGCGGCGTGCTCGACCACGGACACGAGGAGAATGGTCTCATCGTTGTGCTGGATCGGGAACGGATTATAGATCTGGGCGATACCCGGGTAGTCCTTGATGTGAAGCAAGGGATTCTTGGGATGCCGTTTCAGGATTTTAGTGGCGTCTTTCATGGAGTGAAGGGTGAGAGGAAAGGGGAGGAGGGTAGGATTCGCCGGGTGGCCGAGCCTGGTCCGGTGCGGTTCATGCAATTGAACTCGCGGAGGCCGGAGCGGTCAAGTTCAGCAAGGCGGCGGGGTTGATGGCGCACATGCGGGCCAGCTCGGCTTCGCTGACGCCGTGTTCCCGCAGGTAGGCGAGGTAGCGTTCCCAGCATTGCGTCCAGGGCAGGCTCTCCACTTGGCCCGCATCGGTAGCGAGCGCGGTGGAGGCCGCGCCAAGTTCCTTAATGGCCAGCCGGTTGGTGGCGAAATTCATCTTGTAGCCGCCTTGGCCGTCGGGTTGCGCATAGTGGCGCTCGAAGATGACCGACGGAAAGTTGCGCAGGAGCTCCCGTTGCTGCTCAAGGCTCAAGCCGACGATGTCGTGTTCGGGATGGGTGATGACGATTTTGCGGACCTTTTTTTCCAGAGCCGCCGCGACCACGATCGGGATTTCCTCCGGGCCGATATGGCCGGTGGCGAGGATGGCATCCGCCTCGGCGACCAGCTCGAAGATGCGCGCCAAGGCGTCGACGACGCGCCCGTGGCGTGTGACCACGATGCCGTCGTCGTGGCCTTCCTTGCGGCGGTGGTTCTGCGCGTGCAACGTCGGCAGCCAGACGGTCTTCGCTCCCTGTTTGAGGGCGGTGGAAACGGCGTGGTGATTGAGTTCGCCGACCGGCCAGTTGAGCGTGACCGCTCCGTAGACCAGTACGCCCGGGGTCGCCTGTGTGGAGTGCCACGCCCGGTCCATCGTCGGGACGTGATGGGACTTGATCACAATCGCGCGGGCCCCGGCGGTGCGGGCGGCGGCGGCGAGTTCCAAATCCGTGTGCCGCCGGATCCGCACGTCGGGAGCGGAGTGGATGTGCAGGTCGATGAGGTCCGGGAAAATCATGTGGGGTGGTTGTTGAGGGTTTTCAGGTGCTCGCCGGCTCGGACGAGAAAATCAACCGCGCCAAAGCTGCCTGATTTCAACACGATCAGCAGCTCACGGCCCAGCGTCAAGCCGGAGGGGACGCCCGGGGCGATCTCCTGAAGCACGTAGTTGCCGCGGATGCCCAAGCGGCGGCAGACGGTGCCGCTGGTGTCGCCGCCGGCGACCACGAGGCGCTTCAGCCGGGCGGTTTCCACGAGTGCGAGAGTGATATCGGCGAGGGCGGCGGAGACGGCCTTGCTGGCGGCGAGCGGGTCGAGTCCCTGTTGCTCGCCGAGCGCCTTGGTGGCGGCGACCACCGTCTCCGACTGGTCGGCGAGGACCAGCGCGTCGCGTCCGGTGACGAGGTGCCCGAGGGCGGCGGTGATGACGCGGTCGATTTCCTTGGCGCGGTCCAGCGGGGAAAAAATGAGGCGCGAGTCGAGCGTCACGACCGGGGTGCCGGCGGCGATGAGGGCGGCGGTTTGGGCCTTGGTTTGCGGCGTGAGGCTGCCGGCCACGGTCAGGACGTTGCGCGGGGTGGAGAGATCTTTGCCGGCGAGCGGATCGCGCGGCGTGCGGCGCGGCCAGAATTTGGGCAACTCCTCCGCGAGGGCGGAGCTGCCGGCCAAAAAAGGAAAATCGTGGGCCGCCTCGGCGAGGATCGTCAGGTCCTGCTGCTCGACGGCATCGACGAGGCAGTAGTCGCAGGTGGAACGTTGCGCTTCCAAGGCCGCGCGCAAGGCGGGCGCTCCGGCCCGCACGGTGGCGAGGTCGATGAGGCCGACGCGGCGGGAGGTCTGCGCGGAGAGGATCTTCACGAGGTCGGACTCGCGCGTCGGATGAACCGGGTCGCGGACAAAGGCGGAATCTTCCAAGCGCTGGCCATTGACGGTGTGGATGCCGTGATGGGTTTGGCGGCCGTTCTTCGGAAAGGCGACGCTGACAACGGCGAAGCGGCCGCCTGCGGCGTCGAGCATGGCGTCGAACTCGCTGCCGATGTTGCCGCGAAAAACGGAACAGGTTTTCTTGTGCAGGGGCGTGCAGCCGAGGGCGACCAGGCGGCGGGTGGCGGCGAAAACTTTCTCGCGGGCGAGGGCCGGCGGGTCGAGCCGGCTGTCGGTGTCGATCACGATGACGTCGGCGGCCGGATCGACCAAGGCGTCACCCTCGTGCCAGGTGGCAATCTGGGTGAGGTAACCGTGCTTGGCGAACATGATGCCGATGTCGTTCGCCCCGGTCGTATCGTCTGCCACCACGCCGATCATGAGGGGGATTTGAGTTCGGCGCAGATGGCGTCGGTGACCTGCTGGGTGGTGGCCTGGCCGCCGAGGTCGGGGGTGAGCACCCGGCCGGCGAGCACGACGGCGCGGACGGCGCGCTCGACGCGCAGGGCGTCCTCGCCGAGGCCGACATGGCGGAGGAGCAGGGCACCGGAGAGGATCAGCGCGATGGGATTGGCGATGCCTTGGCCGGCGATGTCGGGCGCTGCGCCATGGGACGCCTCGAAAACCGCAGCCTCGGGCCCGATGTTGGCGCCCGGAGCGAGGCCGAGGCTGCCGATCAGGCCGGCCCCGAGGTCGCTGAAGATGTCGCCGTATTGGTTGGATGCGACGACGACGTCGAAACGCGCGGGGTTTTTGACGACGTGGTAACAGGCAGCGTCGATCATGCAGTCATCGAAGGCGATGTCGGGGAACTGCGCGGCGACTTCTCGGCAGCAACGGAGGAAGAGGCCATCGGTGTAGTTGAGGACATTGGCCTTGTGGACGCAGGTGACACGTTTGCGTCCGTTCTGGCGCGCGAATTCGAAACTGTAACGCGCCACGCGCTCGGAGGCGACGCGGGTGGTGAGCTTGATCGCCTCGGCGGCATAGTCGCCGATCTGGTGTTCCCAGCCGATGTAGACGTCTTCCGTGATCTCGCGCATGATGACCATGTCGAGGGTGGCGTGGCGGCCGGAGAGCGCGCCCATGCCGAGGATGGGACGCGGGTTGACGAAGAGGGCGAGCTCGCGGCGGATGGCGTTGTTGAGCGACGGATAGGTGTGCTCGGTGCCGTCGCGATGGACGCAGGTGAGGCGGCCTTGAAGCTTGTCGACGATGAGCGGGCCCTTGAGGGAGACGCGCACGGCCTTGAGGGCCTCGACGGTTTCCTGCGGCAGCGGATGGCTGTGGAGGGCGATGGCCTCGCCCGCGATCGGGATGTCGACCCATTCGAAGGGGCGGCCGGTGGCCGAGAGAACTTGCTGGGTGGCGGCGGTGATTTCAGGACCGATGCCGTTGCCTTTGAGGATGCCGATGCGCATGAGGTTTAGGAAGGGTTGAGCAGTGGGAGGAGGAAAGTGGCGGAGCGTCGGGCGGCGGTGAGGACGTCAGGCTCCTGTTTGATCTCGACGGTGATGGCGCGGTTATAGCCGATGGCGCGGAGCGCGCGGGTGATCGCGACGAAATCGAAGTCGCCGTCGCCGGGTGCACGACGTGCGGAATCGGCGTAGTGGACGTGCAGAAGAACATCACGGGCGGCGCTGAGGCTGGCGGCGATATCCTCGCGCTCGTGGTCCATGTGAAACACGTCGAGCATCAGCTTGAGGTTGGGCAGCGCGAGGTCGCGGAGCCAAGTGAGCGACTCGGCGGTGGTGTTGAGGTTGTTGATGATCGTGCGGTTTTGCGGCTCCAGCGTGACGACGACCCCGCGAGCGGCCGCATAGGCGCATACGTCGGTGAAGGCGGCGCGCATCCAGTCGCGGCTGGTCTGAGCGGCGTCACCCGCGGCGAGATCGCCGCGGAGTTTCCCAATGTTGACTTGGGTGCCGAGGTGCGCGGCGAGATCGACGATGGTTTTTGCGCGGGCGATGGCGGCTTGGCGCACGGACGCGTCAGGATCGGTAAACGTCAGTTGGTGGTCGAACACGACGGGACCGGTGCCAAGCGCGGCAACGGCGAGACCGCTGCGCTGCACCGCGGTGATCCACGCAGCCGAGTCGAAGGCGTTCGGATCGCCGACGAAAGGCTCGATGGCCGCGTAACCGGCGTCCCGGAGCGCGGGGAGGATTTCCCCAGGTGCGCCTTTGGCACCCAGGATGGCCGCGCGGACTTCGGGGGTGGCGATGGGGTAGGAAAGTTTCATGCCATGGACGCGGGCAGGCGGGCGAGGAGGGCGCGGATGCTTACTTCGGGACTGGTGAGCACCGGTTTGGGGTAGGCAGGTGCGCCCGTGAGGGCGCGAGCCATGGAGATCTGCGCGAGGACGATAACGTCGCAGGCAGGAAGGAGCGCGTCGATCTGTTCGCGCACGAGCGCGTCGTGACGCCCTTCATCCCCGGCCTTGAGGGCGGAGAACGCCTCCGACACCACGCGCACGGAGACCTCGATCGTGCGTCCGGCTTCGGCGGCGTAGTCGCGGAGCAGCTTGGCGGTGGTGGGCCCGGCGGCCTCAACGGTTGCGACCACGCCGATGCGCCTGCCGTGTTCGAGGGCACGCCGCAACATCGCTTCGTCGACACTCACTACGGGAATCGCGAAGTGGCTTTGCACCGCCGGCACGGCGGGCGAATACGCCGAGCACGTCAGCAACACTCCGGTCGCTCCAGAGGCGGAGGCTCGCGCCACGAGCCGTTCAAGTTCGGCCAGGGTCGCGCTGGTGAGACCGGAGCGATTTATGAGCGGCAGCAACCCCTCGTCGAGAAAGTGAAGCAAGGTCACCTCCGGCGCATAGCGGTGGAATGCCGCGACCATGGGTTGCACCGCAGCGAGGGTCGCATGGACGAGCCCAATCACGGGGGCCGTAGCGCGAGGTGAATCGAGAGGGATGCCCATTGGAATTTAGTGAAGATAGCGAACTAAAGGGCGATTCCCCTGCCGGTTTCGATCATCACTCATTGACTGCGGTGCTACATCCTCGCGGTGCGGGCATGCAGACACGCAGTCGACCATATCAATATCAGGATCAGAACGCGGACGCGCGGGATTCGAGAGTTGCACTAAGGTGTGATACTGTATCCAGTCAATCAGTCACGCGAAATCCGCCGGATTTTAACGTTTTACCCTGCCTCATGAAAAACGTCCGCCGGTTATTTTTTATTCTCACCGCTTCGACTGCATTTTGCATGGAATTTCATGTATCCCCCACCGGCTTCGAGGCCAATGACGGCACAGCTGACCGCCCTTACCGCACGATCTCCGCGGCCGCTAACGTCGCGCAACCCGGCGACACCATCACGGTGCACGCCGGCACTTACCGCGAACGCGTGACCCCGCCGCGCGGCGGCACATCAGACTCCCGCCGCATCACTTATCAGGCCGCGCCGGGCGAGATCGCCGTCATTAAGGGTTCCGAGATTGTCCGGGGCTGGCAGCACCACGCGGGTAACGTGTGGATGGTCACCTTGCCGCGCCATTTCTTCGGAGCGATCAATCCGTACGAAGAGCTGATCGCCGGTGATTGGTTCACCGATCTTGGCCGGCCCCACCACACGGGGGAAATCTATCTCAACGGAAAATCCCTGCGTGAAACCAATCAATTGGAACAGGTGCTCCACCCGGAGCCCTTCCCCCTCAGCCGCGACCCGGAGGCTTCCACCTGGACCTGGTGCTGCACCACCGATGAACGCGGCACCACGCTCCAGGCGAATTTCCACGGCCTGAATCCCAACGAGCAACTCGTGGAGATCAACGTGCGCGACAGTTGTTTTTATCCCGACCAACCGGGTCGCGACTTCATCACGGTGCGCGGTTTCAGGATGTGCCACGCCGCCACTCAATGGGCCGCCCCCACCGCCGAGCAGATCGGCCTCATCGGCACGCATTGGAGCAAAGGTTGGATCATCGAGGATAACGTCATCAGCGATTCCAAGTGCACCGGTATCACCTTGGGCAAGGACCGCGCCAGCGGCCATAATGTCTGGTCAGCCGATCCCGCCATCGACGGAGCTATCCACTACAATCAGGTCATCGAGCGCGCCCTGGCGGGTGGCTGGTCCCGCGACCGCATCGGCTCCCACCTCGTCCGTCGCAATGTTATCTTCAACTGCGAGCAAGCCGGGATCTGTGGCAGCCTCGGCGCCGGCTTCAGCCAGATCATCGGCAATCATATCTACAACATCTGGACCAAGCGCCAATTCACCGGCGCTGAGATGGGCGGAATCAAGTTGCACGCCGCCATCGACGTGTTGATCGAGGGAAATCGGATTCACAATGCAGGCCGCGGACTCTGGCTCGACTGGATGGCCCAGGGCACTCGCGTCACCCGCAATCTCTTTTACGATAACACCAGCGATGATCTCTTTGCCGAGGTAAACCATGGCCCCTATCTCGTGGACAACAACCTGTTCCTTTCCCGCATCGCCGTGCAGGACTGGTCGCAAGGCGGCGCCTACGTCCACAATCTCATCACCGGAAAAATGGTCCACCAACCCGAGCTGACGCGCGTCACGCCCTTTCACGCCGCGCACGCGACGAGCCTCGCCGGCTCCAGCGCTGTCTTCGGCGGTGACACCCGGTTCTACAACAACGTTTTCGTTGGCGGCGCGGCACCGTTCACCGGCCGACCGGATTTCGAGAACACCAATCCTAAACACATCACCAGCGACGGTCTAGCCGCCTACCATTCCTGCGCCCTTCCTCTTGAGACGGGCGGTAACGTCTATGCCAACGGCGCTCAGCCTTATCGCCAGGAAAACGCTCCGCAGGTCTTGGCTGCACCGGGTCTCCGGCCCGAACTGAGTGAGACCGACGGGCAGGTATTTCTCATCTGGCCCGCGCCGACGGAGCTGGCTTCGGCGGCCACCGCCCTCGTCACCACGGCCCAATTGGGTTCGACCCGTGTTTCTAAACTCCCCTTCGTGCAACCCGACGGTTCGTCGCTCAGTCTCGACACCGATTATTTCGGCCAGCCACGTAATCCAGCCAGCCCCGGTGCCGGTCCCTTTGCGAATTCGGGAGCGACAAAACTGAAAATCTGGTGAGCGCGGGCGCCGCACTCGCCCCAACGCGGTCCCCTTAAGAAACCTTTAACTCGAGGGGTTGGTCCACGAGGAGGTGGCGTGCCCGTGCCACCACCGCGGATCAATTCACGGATAAAGACCGCAGCCGGCTTTCAATATCCGCGTCTTGGCGCGCCAAAACCAACGGAGTCGGCGGCTTATCCGCGCTTGCCGGGCCATGGCGCTTGGGTGACGGCTGGAGATCAGCGGCGTTTTCGGATTCACCGCGCAGATATCTGCGCTTGCCCCCAAGCGCCAGTGCGGCTCGCGGCACAGCTTCCCCGTGGCCGTTGAGGGCAACGGCCGCTACCTGATACCAATCGCCCTTGCAGGTTCAGCTCGTTTCCTCGTGCCTCCTCTCTCCACCGGCTGGAAGCAGAATGTCTGCGGCTCTGGAAGTCGCCGGGGACCACACGAGCGAACGGTGGTGCACTCCGGCCCTCTACCCGGAACATCCACCCGCTACTCCTCCCAAGTAAAGTCTGGCGCTCTAGTCTGAAGTTTATTTTTTAGGGGATGTTGCCATTGCGACGCTCTCGCTTGGCCGCAAATTTTTCCCGATGAGTCACGATCTCACTTCCCCCGTCCTGTCGTAGCCGCCGACCAAACTCGATTACAGCCTCACTGGGATGAACGCCGCCGCCGCCGTCGAGCGCGGCCTTGCCGAGGCCGACTGGTATCAAACGCCCGTGCCGCGCGCGATCATGCGCAAACTGCTCGAACGCCGCGACGGCCCGGCGATTCGCGACACGTTGCTCTGGTTCGCGCTCATCTTTGGCAGCGGTTACGCCGGCTACGCGCTCTGGGGCACCGGGTGGGCGATCATTCCGTTTGCGATCTACGGTGTGCTCTACGCGTCCACCTCGGATTCTCGCTGGCACGAGGCGAGCCACGGCACGGCCTTCAAGACCGACTGGATGAACAACGCGCTCTACGAAATCGCCTCGTTCATGGTCATGCGCGAGTCCACCGTCTGGCGCTGGAGCCACACGCGCCACCACAGCGACACGATCATCGTCGGCCGCGATCCCGAGATCGCCGTGCCGCGTCCGCCCGACGTGCCGAGCCTCGTGCTGGGGTTTTTCAACCTGCCGGTTTACCCGAAATATTTCCGGCAGATTTTCACGCACGCGTTCGGCCGGATGTTGCCCGACGAAAAAACCTACATCCCGGAGAGCGAGTTCCCGAAGGTCTTTTTCAAGGCCCGAATCTACTTGGTGATTTACCTCGCGGTCATCGGCCTCGCGCTCGCGACGCACAGCATCCTGCCGCTGCTCTACATCGGCCTGACGAATCTCTACGGCACGTGGCTCATGGGCATTTACGGATTCACGCAGCACGCCGGTCTCGCGGAAAACGTCCTCGATCACCGGCTCAATTGCCGCACGGCCTACCTGAATCCGCTTCACCGCTATCTCTACTGGAACATGAATTATCATGTGGAGCACCACATGTTCCCGCTCGTGCCTTATCACGCGCTGCCGCAACTCCACGCTGCGGTGAAGCACGACATGCCCACGCCTTATCCGAGTCTGCTGGCCTGCTGGCGCGAGATCATTCCGGCCGTGCTGCGGCAGGTAAAAGATCCGGCTTATCACGTGAAGCGCCCACTGCCCGCCGCCGTCGCGGCGCCCGCGAAAAACTCCGCGTCCGCGCTCGATGCCCAGCCTGACGCCGCCGGGTGGATCGAAGTCTGCGCCGCTGCGGATCTGGGTTCCGAGGACGTCATTCGTTTTGATCACGGCCGTAAAACCTACGCGCTCTGCCGTGGCGCCACTGGCCAACTCTTCGCCACCGACGGCATCTGCACTCACGGCAACACGCACCTCGCCGACGGCCTCGTGAAGGGCAAGATCATCGAGTGCCCGAAGCACAACGGCCGCTTCAATCTCGCCGATGGTTCGCCCGCGCGCCCGCCGGTCTGCCGCGGGCTCGCGACGTTTCCGCTGGAGGAACGCGACGGCCGGCTCCACCTCAACATCCTCCGCGCCGGCGGCGCGGGCGCTCGCGCGCAAAAAACCTACCGCCTGCGCGTCGTCTCCAATCGCAGCGTGGCCACCTTCATCAAGGAACTCGTCCTCGAACCGATCGACGCCGCGGAGCAAATCGCGTTTACCCCCGGCGACTATCTTCAGATCGATATTCCCGCCTACGATGAAATCCGGTTTCGCGATTTTGAAATTCCGCCTCCCTATGCTGCGGTATGGCAGGCCCAGCACGTCTTCGATCTTGTCGCGCGCAATCCCACCGCCGGCCGGCGCAACAATTATTCGCTCGCGAGCAACGCCACCACCGAGCGCACCCTGCGCTTCAACGTCCGCATCGCCACGCCGCCGCCCGGGCAGGCGTGTTCGCCCGGCGTTGGTTCCGCTTACGTCTTCGCACTCAAGCCCGGCGACACCGTCACCGCGATCGGGCCCTTCGGCGATTTCCACCTCAAGCCGACGCAGAAGGAAGCGATCTACATCGGCGGCGGCGCTGGCATGGCACCGCTCCGCGCGCATCTCTCGCACCTCTTGGAATCCGCGCAGACGCACCGCAAGGTGAGCTTTTGGTATGGCGCGCGTTCGCGGCAGGAAATTTTCTACGACGACTACTTTACTGCGCTCGCCTGCGCGCACCCGAATTTTAATTTTCAACTCGCGCTCTCCGCGCCCCAGCCGGAAGACGCATGGCCCGGCCGGATCGGGTTCATCCACGAGGTCGTCCTCGAAAATTATCTGCGCACGCACCCGAATCCCCGCGCGGTCGAATACTATCTCTGCGGTCCGCCCATGATGATCAAAGCCTGCACCAAAATGCTCGCGGGTCTTGGCGTCGCCCCGAACCAGATCGCCTACGATGAGTTTTAAAATTTGACCCACGTCCATGCCTTACCTGTTCAACGATGGTTCCAGCGATGCGCCCCAATTGCGCCTCTATCTTAATCTCGACACGCTCGTCGATCTGCGGGCCGATTCGATCTTTCCCTCCGGGCTCTCGGCGGCGGCGCGCGATGATCAGCTTGCGGCGGATGGATTCGACGGCGTGCAGTTGACCAGCGATGCGCCGGTCCCGGCGGGGGCATGGCTCCCGCATTGCGGGCTCAATCGGATCAACACGCCGCTTGAAGCCGACGCCGTCGCGGCAAAACACGCCGCGCGCGGAGATCAGGTTGCGACCGTTCACGTCGGCTGGGGCCTCGAGAGCGATGCGGCGATATCCGCCCTCGTCGAGGCCGTCCTGCGCGCTGCGGAAAAACACCGCCTGCCGATCTTCATCGAAACGCACCGGGCCACGATCACCCAGGATCTCTGGCGCACGGTGCAGATCGCTGAAAAATTTCCCGAGGTCCGCTTCAACGGTGACTTCAGCCATTACTATTGCGGGCAGGAAATGGTTTACGGCGGCTTGGAGATGAAGCTCGCGTTCATGGAACCGATTTTCGCGCGCACGGGATTTCTCCACGGCCGGATCGCGAGTCCGGGTTGTATGCAGGTGCCAATCGAGGCGGACACCGCCGCGCGTCCGCAACAAGCGCACGGCGTCGTGAACTATCTCGAGCACTTCCGGGAAATGTGGACGCGGGCGATGCTCGGCTTCCTGCGCGCGGCCGGGCCCGGCGATGCGTTGATCTTTGCCCCGGAACTGCTCGCGGGCACGCACTACTACGCGCGACTTTTTTCTGACGCTTCCGGCCGGCTGGTCGAGGAGAGCGATCGCTATCAGCAAGCGCTCCTCTGCGGAAAGATCGCGCGCGAGTGCTTTGCCGCCGCGCGCGGAAGATTGAGTCCGAGCTGATTTGATCTCTTCAATGCCTACGCTTTCGGCGGGTCGTAACCTTCGAAGAGCGCTTCGCCCGTCTTAGGAGCAGAAGACCGAGAGAGTCAGGGAAATGGCGCCCAGTTAATGAGTCTCGTAAAATAGGGCGACGCTTGTGGGTCGGGCGGGACCGCTGGCTGAACCGCGATTTACGAGTTCATCCGATTGAACCGGAATCCGCTAGCTTCCGGGAGAGTTGTTTCCTACGGTCCACCCAACCCCACTCACGCCCATGCTCACACGTCTTTTGTTCCTTGCCGCCTGTCTCGTGGCCAGCCTTGCCGTCGCCGCGCCCACCAAGCTCATCTTCGACACCGATATCGGCAACGACTGCGACGATGCCGGCACCCTGGCCCTGATCCACGCCTTCATCGACCGCGGCGAGGTCGACTTGCTGGCTGTGATGATTTCCACCCGCGTCCCCACCGGCGCGGCCTGTGCCGATGCGATCAACACGTATTATCGCCGGCCCGATATCCTGATCGGGGTCGGTAAGACCGCAGACAACACCCAGACGCTCGACGACTACGCGACCTACATTGCCCAGCGTTACCCGCACGACATCGTGCCCGGCCAGGAACCCGACGCGGTGAAACTTTACCGCCAGATCCTCGCCGCCCAGCCCGACCACAGCGTCGTGATCGCCGTGGTCGGCCCGGCTACTAATATCAGCCACCTGCTGGACTCGCCGCCCGACGAGATCAGCCCGCTCGACGGCGTCGCGCTCGTCGCGCAAAAGGTGAAATTCTACTCCGCCGGCGGCAACGGCCGCGCCAACCTGCCTGCCGGCGAGGCCGGCTGGAACTACAAGTGGGACTTGGCCGCCGCCGCCAACGAGCTGAAGAAAATGCCCCCGACCATCCCCTTTGTTTTTGCCGGCGGCAGCGGCCTGACTCTCTTTACGGGCGGCGGCTACGAGCAGAAGCCCGAGGGCCACATCATCCGCGTCTGCTACGAGCAGCACCAGCGGCGCAAGACCAACCTCGCCCGCTGCAGTTGGGACCAACTGCGGGTGTGGTATGCGGTGCGCGGCGGCGACAACTTCGACACCTCGCCCCCCGGCGACATCACGGTGGACGGCGACAACATCCGCTATTCGCCCACGCCGGACCGCAATCGCCGTTATGCCTACGTCAAAGACAAGGCTCTCGCCGCCGCCCAGCTGGAAGAGCTCATGATGCACGAGCCGGTCACCCCGTGACGCCGTGAAACCGCGCAAGCGGCACGAATAAATTTTCGGACCCAAGGGCCGAGACTTTACTTGGAGATCGTTCGGAGCAGGGCCTTCATTCGGCACGAGCCGAAGGGGCACGTGTTGAATCTTGACAAATCGTTTTTCAAATACTCCTTTGTCAATAATCAACACGTGACCCCCTGTTGTTTCACCACCCCCGGCACGCCCATCCTCCCCGACACCTTCGCCTACCAATTCGACGACATCGGTAACCGGATCGAGGTAGGGCGAGGCGTCCCTGCCGAGCCGCTCGCGAAGGAGGACTACACCACCAACCTCCTCAATCAGTACTCCCAGATGGACAGCTCCGGCTCCTCGCTTCCCGCTTCTCGCTCCTCGCTCCTCTCCTACGATCCCGACGGCAACCTCACCGCCGACGCCCGCTGGACCTACACCTGGAACGCCGAGAACCGCCTCATCGCGATGGAACCCCTGGGAGGGGCTTTACGCCCCGACTCCGTACGCCTCGAATTCACCTACGACTACCAAGGCCGCCGCACTGAAAAGAAAGTATCTACTTGGGATTCTGGCTCTCAACTCTGGACCCTCAGCTCTCAGCTCAACTACCTCTACGACGGCTGGAACCTAATCGCCGAGTTCGCTCTCAACTCTCAGCTCTCAACCCTCAACTTGCAGCGCTCCTACACTTGGGGCCTCGATCTCAGCGGCTCGCTCCAAGGCGCCGGCGGAGTAGGGGGCCTCCTCTCCACCACGGCCTATTCGTCCCCTACGTCCTCCACGTCCTATTTTCCGACATTCGATAGTAACGGCAACGTCACCGAATACCTTGATAACACCGGAGCCATCGCGGCCCACTACGAGTACGGCCCCTTCGGCGAAGCCCTGAAGGCGACTGGTTCAGCCGCGATCGATAATCCCTTCCGCTTCTCCACCAAATACACGGACAACGAAACCAACCTGCTCTATTACGGCTTCAGATACTACAACCCGCAAACGGGGCGCTGGCTATCGATGGATCCGATGGAGGAAGAGGGCGGCGTGAACCTTTACGGCTTCGTTGATAATGCCCCAACTGATTTTGTTGATACGGACGGCCTGCAGAAGAAAAGCTCGAACGATTTTTATTGGCGAAATTGGAAGAAGCAGAATCCTAATCGCGACAAAACGCAGGACAAAACGCGTAAGGAGACGCTCGATCGTGGATGTATTGGAATCACTTGCCTAAATCTCGGCGAGCCCCGCATGCCGAATGTATCAAACTGCTTCCGGCTGCGTAGCCAAGCCGAGGCACGCCTCGCCGAGATGAAGAAAAATTGCGAATGCAGTGGTTTGACCGCAAATAAGACGCCAGCTGAGCCCCGGCTGTTTTCGACCCACCTGTACAACGACACAGGAAGAGACGGGAGAAATCCCGATGTAACGTTCGACAGCTCGGGAAAAGCCGACTTGTCGAATTGGAACTACAGCACCAGGCCGCCTGGGACGTGGAATAACAACAGAGATATAAACGGTGATGGCATACCTGATGGCGGCGTGAATTTCGACTACGGTTGGCTAAACGACGATGGCACCATTCAGCACGCAAACCACCTACACGATCCGTGGGGCACATTTGGCTCGATGAAAGTTTACACGAGTAGTCAGACCGAATGGGCACGGAGTAATGCCGATTTCAATACCGAGGTTTGGTGCGTATCGTGTAACACTAATCGTTTCTGAGCAATTTTCCTATGAAAACGAACTACTGCGTTTGTATCGCATCCATCTTTTCCCTCGTCATATTTTCCGCCATCGCCGTGTCTGCCTCAAACGAACAATCATTGCCGGTCATCACCATCGCGGACCTCAATTATCCTAACAAGGTTCAGGGACGGCTGGGGCAGCCGTTAGGGCGCATTATAACCGTCGATGCAGAGGTCGTAGATGGGAAGGAAACTCGCGTAAAAGCGCTGGAAGGGGCGACTGTTCTACGGGTTCTCCGGGTGGAGAATAAGGAGCTGCCTGGCCCCATGATCTCCACGTATACGTGGTTACCCACGGTGCCGACCAAGAAGCTCGCGGGAAGAGTGCGTTTCCTCGCCTACGAAACTGGAGCATTTGTTGGTGTCCCCCATGAAAGTTTTGAGCATATTCTTCCTTTCGCGGCTCAAGGGTTCTACTTCCAAACCTCGTTGGTTATAGTGAAAGCTCTCTGACCGTGAGGAGCTGACGGAGGAGTGACGGAGCTGACGGAGGGGGTCAAGCTGACGGAGGGGGTCAGGCTTGGTTGTTTGCTATCGTCGCAACGTCATCAATGATCCAAGCGGCACGTCTCGTGCCAGCACAGCTGACACTCGCCCTGCTTCCTCCTTGCGCTCCGTTGTCGCTCCAGTCCGGTGGAGTCCAGCCCCACCGGCGCAGGCGCTTGTGCTCCGAAGGATCGGAGCACGGGCCGCTCGTT